>JFBN01307386.1_pt1 | contig 89461 bp, 88 predicted proteins | sample 768741 | NCBI WGS metagenome assembly JFBN01 (sample SAMN01983846, study PRJNA193217) | chicken gut metagenome | biome: terrestrial biome; isolation source: ceca of Broiler chicken | host: Gallus gallus | place: United Kingdom: England | collected 2010-09-07
CAGGCATAATTATACCAGATAATGCTAAAGAAAAGCCTTTAATGGGTGAAGTAGTAGCAGTAAGTAAAGAAATCACTGATATTGCAAATGGTGATAAAATCGTGTTTGCTAAATACGGTGGAACAGAAATTAAACTTGATAATAATGAATATTTAGTTTTAAATTTAGATGATATCTTAGGAATTTTAAAATAATTTATAAAAAAGGATAAAAAATGGCAAAAGAAATTATTTTTTCAGATGAAGCAAGAAATAAACTTTATGAGGGCGTTAAAAAACTTAATGACGCGGTAAAAGTAACTATGGGGCCAAGAGGACGCAATGTTTTAATCCAAAAAAGCTTTGGTGCTCCAAGCATTACTAAAGATGGCGTAAGTGTTGCTAAAGAAGTAGAGCTTAAAGATAGTCTTGAAAATATGGGTGCTTCACTCGTAAGAGAAGTAGCGAGTAAAACAGCTGATCAAGCAGGCGATGGAACAACTACTGCAACGGTTTTAGCTCATGCAATTTTCAAAGAAGGTTTAAGAAATATCACAGCAGGTGCAAATCCTATCGAGGTAAAACGCGGTATGGATAAAGCTTGCGAAGCTATAGTAGCAGAACTTAAAAAACTTTCTCGCGAAGTAAAAGATAAAAAAGAAATTGCACAAGTTGCTACAATCTCAGCCAACTCTGATGAAAAAATCGGAAATTTAATCGCTGATGCTATGGAAAAAGTGGGCAAAGATGGTGTTATCACTGTTGAAGAGGCAAAATCAATCAATGATGAATTAAATGTAGTTGAAGGTATGCAATTTGACAGAGGTTATTTAAGCCCTTATTTTATCACTAATGCAGAAAAAATGACAGTAGAGCTTTCAAGCCCTTATATCCTGCTTTTTGATAAAAAAATTACAAATTTAAAAGATTTATTACCGGTTTTAGAACAAATTCAAAAAACAGGCAAACCACTTTTAATTATCGCTGAAGATATTGAAGGTGAAGCGCTTGCAACTTTGGTTGTAAATAAACTTCGCGGTGTTCTTAATATTTCAGCAGTGAAAGCTCCAGGTTTTGGCGATAGAAGAAAAGCTATGCTTGAAGATATAGCGATTTTAACAGGTGGAGAAGTGATTTCTGAAGAACTTGGAAGAACTCTTGAAAGTGCGACTATACAAGATCTTGGACAAGCTTCTAGTGTAATCATCGATAAAGACAATACAACCATAGTAAATGGTGCAGGCGAAAAAGCAAATATTGATGCGAGAGTCAATCAAATCAAAGCACAAATTGCTGAAACAACTTCAGATTATGACAGAGAAAAATTACAAGAAAGACTTGCAAAATTAAGTGGTGGTGTTGCAGTTATTAAAGTAGGTGCAGCAACTGAAACTGAAATGAAAGAGAAAAAAGATCGCGTTGACGATGCTTTAAGCGCTACTAAAGCAGCAGTTGAAGAAGGTATAGTAATTGGTGGTGGTGCAGCGCTTATCAAAGCAAAAGCTAAAATCAAACTTGATCTACAGGGTGATGAAGCAATTGGCGCAGCTATCGTTGAAAGAGCTTTAAGAGCACCTTTAAGACAAATTGCTGAAAATGCAGGATTTGATGCAGGTGTGGTTGTAAATAGCGTAGAAAATGCTAAAGATGAAAACACAGGATTTGATGCTGCAAAAGGTGAATATGTTAATATGCTTGAAAGTGGAATTATCGATCCTGTTAAAGTAGAAAGAGTGGCTTTACTCAATGCAGTTTCTGTAGCTAGTATGCTTTTAACCACAGAAGCAACAATTAGTGAAATTAAAGAAGATAAACCTGCTATGCCAGATATGAGCGGTATGGGAGGAATGGGTGGCATGGGCGGAATGATGTAATATCTGCTCTAACCTCTTATCAGCAAGGATTTTCCTTGCTGATTACCAATTTAATTTAAAAACACTCCCTTGATTTTCTACAGATTCGCAAATAATCTTAATATCATTATCATCACAAACTTTTTTTACCAAAGAAAGCCCTATACCAAATCCTCCTTGATCGGTATTAAATCTTGTATATCTATCAAAAATATGATTTAAATTTGACTTTGAAATTCCACAACCTGTATCCGCAATACTTAAAAAATTGGCTTTTAAAATTATAGAAATTACTCCACCTTTTTTATTGTATTTAATAGCATTGCTTATAAGATTATCAATCAATTTAGAAATTTGACTTTTAGGAGCAAAAATATTTGCTTGATTTAAATCAAGCTTTAGTGTAATTTTTTTTTGCTCAAAAAATACTTTAAAATATTCCAATCTTTCTTCAAGTAGTATTCTTAAATCAAATTTTTGTTTTTCTGTTTCTAAGGTATTAGGGAAATTATAAAAAACAAGATCAGAATACACTTGAGACAAACTTTTTGCAGCAAGCTTAATCCTTGTAAATTTAGCATTATCTCCTAAATTTTGATGCTCAAGTTGTTCTATACTCATCAAAATAACACTTAATGGGGTATTGAGTTCATGAGTTGAATCTTTAATAAAACGATTTAGTGTGCTGATTTTATCCTCCAAAGGCTTTAGAGCAATTTTTACTAAAATATAAGATATTAAACCCAATATGCAAAAAGCCATAATAGCAAAACCAAAAACTTTCGTTCTAATCCAAAAAAGATCTTTGCCAACATCTTCACCCTGTATTAAAATTTGCAAACCATCGTTAGTATTTACTTCTTCATTGCTAGCATGTCTTAAAAAATAATGATCTGCACTCATAGGAGCAAGGGAAAAAACCTTATTATCACAAATACCTCTACCTTTAAGCTCAATTTTTGCTTTTCTTAAATCAAAATCTATATTACTAAAAACAATCTTTTTAGCATCAAATATAGCAAATTTTAGCGCTGTACTTTGAGCAATATTTTTTGCACTTATATCTATAGGGGTAAAACGAGAATTTAAGATGCTTATAACAATATTTCTATGATTTTCTCTCAAAGTGGCACCCTTTAAAACAACTAATTCTTCATATAATTTTTGATACCATAATGCAAAAAAAATAGTTAAAAAAATACCTGTAGTTGTTAGGTAGATTAATAAAATTTGCCTAATGACTTTTTTAGCCATAGCAATATCCCCTGCCTCTTTGATTTATAATTTTTTCTTTTCCTAAAATTTTACGTAAATTTTTCACATAAGCCCTTAAACTTAGCTCACTAGGCTCCTCATCATAATCCCAGAGTTCTTCAAAAATTCTCTCTGTGCTTAAAAAGTTGTTTTTATTTTTAAGTAATAAAGACAAAAGCTTAATTTCTTTACTCGGTAAAGTCAAGGCTTTATTATTATGGTAAAGAATTTGTGTAGTAAATTCAAATCTAAATCCATCTCCTAAATCTTCAAAATCTTCATTTTTATGTGAAAAAGCTCTTTTAAGCAAAGCTTTAACCCTGATAGATAACTCGGCAAGTTCAAAAGGTTTTTTTATATAATCATCACAACCTGCGTCAAAGCCTTGTTTTAAATCGTTTGTTGTGTTTAAAGAAGTCATGAAAATTGCTGGAGTTTGCTTTCCGCTTTTTCTTAATTCTTTAAGTAATGAAAATCCATCTCCTAAAGGAACTTTTACATCTAAAATCCAAAGATCAAAATATCTTTCATAAGCCATATCTAAAGCTTCTTGTGCATTATCGCATAAAAATACTTCATATCCTTCATCGTTTAAAAACTCTTCAATGATCTCACTCAAGCTCAAATCATCTTCTAAAAGTAAAATTTTAGCAGCCATAATTTAAATCTTTCTAACTTCAAATCTCTTAAATATATATCATTGTATCAAAATTCTTATCAATTATTTAATAAAATTTCATTTTTATTTAATTTATTTTTATCTATAATCCTTTCATACAAATAAATTTTTCCTTAAGGAGTTAAAATGCTTCCAAAATGGGATAACAACTATAGTGTGCACAATGCTAAAATTGATGAGCAGCATAAAAAGCTTTTTAAACTTGCTGCAAAAGTTGAAGTTGTATCAGATAGATCTGTAAGTAAAAATGAAGTCAAAGAACTTTTGGCTGAATTTTTTAATTATATGAAAGATCACTTTAATGATGAAGAAAAATACATGCAGCTAATAGGCTATCCAAATTTAGAAGAACATCGAAAAATACATAAAGAAATCATCCAAACCATGATTAATTTAATCAAAGATATCAAATCAACCAATGATCTTAAAGAAAAACTTTATATAGTGGCTAAAAAGTGGCTTTTAGAACACATACTATATGAAGACATGAAAGTTGAAAAATGGAGAAGTTCTTCTTTGTCTACAGATGATGGTGGCGATGTTAGCTTTGAAGCAGCAGAAGATGAAGATAATGAGTATCCACAATTTTATCTTTATACCTGTAATTGTCCTGGTAAAATTCACGATGTTCCTTATAGCATTCATCAAAAAATAGAATTACAAGGTCATAAATTTACTTGTAAAACTTGTAAACAAGCTATAAAATTTTACAAAAAATATTCTTAAGGAGGATAAAATGAAACGCAATGTAAAAACTTATTCTTTTAGAATGCCTTTAGAGCTTAAGGAGCGTTTGGATAATTTAAGTAAAAATCTTTCTAAACCAAAATCAACCATAGTAAAAGAAGCCATAGAGGCTTATCTTAATGAAGTTGAAGATTTTTCTTTTGCTGTTAATGCCCTAGAAGAACTTAAAGATGGGGATTATCAAAAGGCGAGTAAAAAAATAGATAAAATTGTCAAAAATCTTAAACAAACAAAATAAAAACTTTATCACAATTTTTTGTGATAAAGACTTATTATTTTTTTATATTAAAATACATTTATGAATATTAAAAATGGAGTTAAAAAAGTGGCTCCGGATGTAGGATTCGAACCTACGACCAATCGGTTAACAGCCGACTACTCTACCGCTGAGCTAATCCGGAATATTTAAAAGTAAAATGTGATTATAGTGAAATTAAAAAACTTTGTCAAGGGTTTTTTCACAAAAATGCATTTTTTATGTAAAAAAAATTAATTTACTCCTTAACAATAACACTTTTTAAATTTCTAAAATAAAACAAATTTACCCCATCTTCATATAAATAATCAAGCTTCATTCCATGTGTTTCTAAAATAGTATTTACAATATAAAGCCCTAATCCAAAACTTGATTTTTGTTTTGATCCTTGAGTAAAAGCTTGAGTATAGTATTCTAAAGTATTGTTAAGCTCAGGACCACGATTTTTAAAACAAATATAATCATCTATAATATCAATTTGCACAAACCCATCTTCAGAATGTTTAATACCATTATCTATCATATTTTTAATCGCCGTAGTAAAAAGTTTAAAATCCACATTTACAAAAAAACTTTCTTCCATAAAAATACGTATATTGCTATCATCTCGCATTGCAATTTCCTTGGCTTCATCTAAAACATCTAAAATATTGTATTTTTTTCTATTTATAAAAGCAGCCCCTGAAGTAATTTGCTCAATAGCAGCAAATTCATTAATTAAAATTTCAAGTCTAGTAAAAACCCCATTTAAGCGCTCTTTATATTTATTATCTTCTATCATTTCTAACGTTAAGAGCCCTTTAGTAATAGGAGTTTTGAGTTCATGCATAATATTTCTTAAAAAAAACTGACGAGATTGGTTTAGCTTTCGAATTTGAGCAATGGCTTGATAAAAAGCTTCACTTACTTGTGAAATTTCATCCACCCCAGTGCTTACATCTTCTATATCATTAAGCTTTCCTTGGGCAAATTTATCAATTTGTTTTTTAAGTCTTTTAAGTGGTTTTAATTTTTTAAATATATAAATATAAAGCAATACAAGAATACAAATCACAGCTACAGCTATAGCTTTGATAATAAAATACCTATAGGTTTGATAATCTTGATCCTTATAAAGATAAACCTTTCCATCATAAATAATATTTAAATACACCTGTCTATTATAAGAAATAATCTCGATTAAGCCATTGTTAACCTCAACCCTAGCTAAAACATCACCTCTAAAAAGAATTTTACGGATCTGCTTTGCTTCTGTTATCTCATCCATTTTATTATAATTTTTTGTCTGCTCTTCAAATTCTTTTTCACTGATAACTCCTGCAAAATTTAAGAGCCTTGCATTAGCTATCAAAGAATATTTTGTATTTAATTCTCTAGTATAATTTTGCTGATCGTATTCTATAAGCCACAAAAAGCCAAGTATAACACTAACCCCAGCAAAAATAAAAATAAAAGTTATAGTATAAAAAATCGAAGATTTATTCATTGAGTAAGCTTATAACCTATTCCACGTATAGAGTGAATATATTTTGGAGTTTTTGGATCATCTCCCATCTTTTGACGAATTCTACTGATAATAACGTCTATACTTTTATTGCTAGAATCCTCGCTAATAGAAGAACAATTATAAACAAGCTCTTCACGACTTACCACTCCACCCTCTTTTTTAATCAAATAGCTTAAAATATCAAATTCAGCATTAGTTAAAGTAAGCTCTTGTCCTTTCATGGTAATAATATGCTTATATTGATCATAAACAAGATCTTTTACACTTTTTGCTATGGCGCTTTTTGTATTTGAAATACGTCTTAAATGACTTTTAATACGTGCTTGTAATTCTTTTGGATTATAAGGTTTTGGTAGGTAATCATCTGCTCCAAGCTCTAAAGCATTAACCTTATCTGTAATATCATGTCTTGCGCTTGAAACAATAATAGGCGTATCATACTTTTTACGAATCTCTTCACACACTTCAAGCCCATCAAGCCCTGGCAAAGAAAGGTCTAAAATGATAAGCTGATATTCTTTTAATGCAAGCTTAGAAAGACCTATATAAGGTTCATGAGCTATATCAACTTTCATATCAAATTTTTCCAAATATTCAGCTGTAATTTCTGCTAATTCTAAATCATCTTCTATCATAAGAATATTTGTCATAGTTTTCCTTTATTTTAAACTTAATTTTAATTTTAAACTAAAATTTATAACGAAAGGAAAATCCTTCCGTTATTTTTATTTAAGCACAAGCAAAGTCGCAAAACCATTGCGATATACCCAAACTTTGGTAAATTCTTTTTTATTAACTTGTTTTAAAGCTTGTTCTAAATCTTTTAAATTTTTAATTTCACTTTGTCCAACACCTATGATAATATCACCCTCTTGGAAACCAGAATTTTTTCCTTTGCTCTTTTCTTTAACACTATCAACCAAAACACCATTAACATCTTTTGGAATTTGCAAACGATCCTTAAGTCTTGGATCTAAATTTCTCAAACTCAAACCATCAATCAAATCGCTTTGTACGCCTTTAGGATTTTCTTTTTCACCTTTAAGAATAAAACTTGCTTGCTTATTTTCTCCATCTCTTTCGTAACTTAATGAAATTTTTTGACCAATCTCTAAAGTTCCTATATAATTTTTAAGATCAATAGGACTTTTTATAATCTTATCATTAACTTTAGTAACTAAATCTCCACGCTTAAGCCCTGCTTCATCAGCACTTGAACCTTTTTGAACATCAGTGATTAAAGCTCCTTCTTGATTTTTGTAAGCTTTTTTAGTATCACCTTGCAAAGCTAAAATAGTCACACCTAAAAATCCTCTATCAATCTTGCCTTTTTCAATAAGTTTTTTAGCTATATCTTTAACCATATTTGAAGGTATGGCAAAACCTATGCCGTTATTTCCACCACCACGAGAAAGAATAGCTGAATTAATACCTACTAAATATCCGCGACTATCCACCAAAGCTCCACCTGAATTTCCTGGATTGATAGAAGCATCTGTTTGTATAAAATTTTCATATTGATTTAAACCTATATTGTCTTTATTTAAAGCAGATATTATCCCACTTGTAACACTAAAACCAACTCCAAAAGGATTTCCAAGTGCAAAAACAACATCTCCTTCCATTAAATCATCAGAATTTGTAAAAGTAATAGCTGAAAGATTATTAGCCTCTATTTTTATAACAGCCAAATCTGTTTTTGGATCTTTACCTATAAGTTTTGCTTTATATTCTATGTCGCTTCCTGGTAAATTCACTGTAATCGTATCAGCATCATCTACAACGTGATTATTTGTTACTATATAACCATCTTTTGAAATAATCACCCCTGATCCCAAAGAACTCACCACTTCTTTATCATTTTTTCCTTTTCTTTGAGGAAAATCAAAATCAAAAAATTGTTTAAAATAAGGATCATTAAAAAAATCATCCAAAGGGCTTGGACGATTTGCTCTTGTAATAGTTTTTGAGGTGGAAATATTAACCACTGATTTTTTTGCATCTTTAATAGAATCATGATAAGAAAGCACTGCATTTCCAGCAGCAGGATTCACACGATTAGCCGTTGCAGTCGATTCGTTAAAATTAATACTTGCAGCAAATAAAGCACTTGCTAAACTTAATGATAAAAAAATCTTTTTCATTTCATTTCCTTTTGTTCTTAAAGATAAATTATCTCGTAAAATATTTTACTGTCTTCATAGTATAAAACCGAAAATTTACAAAATTGTAAATAAAACCTTGAGTGATAAAAATTTATAAAACTTGATTGACTTAGGCTAAAGTTTATGTTATAATTTAATCCTCTATATAATCAAGTAAAAATTTTTAAGGAAATATAACATGAATAGTTTATACGAAACTCTTGGAGTTAGCAAAAACGCTAGTGCAGATGAAATAAAAAAAGCTTACCGTCGCCTAGCTAGAAAATATCATCCTGATATCAACAAAGAAAAAGGTGCTGAAGAAAAATTTAAAGAAATTAATGCTGCTTATGAAATTTTAAGTGACGAAAAAAAACGAGCTCAGTATGACCAATACGGCGATTCTATGTTTGGTGGACAAAGTTTTCATGATTTTTCAAGAAATACTGGTGGGGTAAATTTGGACGATATTTTAAAAGATCTCTTTGGAGGAGGCTTTGGTGGACGCTCAAGAGGGGGTTTTAACGGCTTTTCTTCAAAAGGCTTTAGCAGTGGTTTTGGAGGATTTGGAGGTTTTGAAGAAGAAAATTTAGACAGCAATCTAGAGCTTCACATTCCTTTCGAAAAAGCTGTTAAAGGCGGGGAACATAGTTTTAATTTTCAAGGCGAAACCATTAAATTTAAAATTCCACACGGTATAAAAGAAGGTGAGAAACTAAGAATTCGCTCTAAAGGAAAACAAAGCAGAAATGGAGCTAGAGGCGATTTAATCATTATTGTAAAAATAGAAGAAAGTCCTATTTACACAAGAGAAGATGATGATTTATATCAAAAGGTTGATATTTCTTTAAAAACTGCACTTTTTGGTGGAAAAATAAATATAAAAACACTCAAAGAAGGCAAGGAAGAAGCAACAATTAACATAACGCCTAATTCAAAAAATAACCAAAAAATTCGTTTAAAAGGTTATGGTGTACAAAATAGAAAAAGTGATATTTATGGGGATATGTATTTGATTTTAAATGTTGTTTTGCCAAATTTAGATACCCTTGATGAAAAATTTATAGAACTCTTAAAAGAAAAATTACCTTAAAGAAAGGAATAAAATATGGAACAGCATTATGATGAACCTGTATATTTAATCAGTGTTGTGGCTAAAGTTTTAAGCATACATCCACAAACCTTAAGGCAATACGAAAGAGAAGGATTGATAGAGCCAAGTAGAACCGATGGCAAAATAAGACTTTATTCTCAAAGAGATATTGACCGTATTAAACTTATATTGCGTTTAACAAGAGACATGGGAATCAATCTTGCTGGAGTAGATGTTATCTTAAAATTGAAAAACCAACTTCACGAATTTGAAAATTTAATTGATGAACTACGCTTAGAATTAAGCAAACAACAAGATAAAGAAGCGGCTAGTAAAGCCGTTGTTAAGCATAAAAATAGCTTTGATTTGATTTTTTATGAGAAAAAATAAAAAATAATGGATAATTTTTTAGAAATTTTTTTAATCACCGTTGCTATAGCTATAGTTTTAAATGTCATATTTAAAAAATTTGAAATTCCAACTATCATTGGATATATAGCTGCTGGAGAAATCATTTCTGAAATTTATCATTTAAGTGGCAAAGGCGAAATCACTCATATAGCCGAATTTGGTATAGTGTTTTTAATGTTTACCATAGGGCTTGAATTTTCTTTTAAGCATTTAATGGCAATGAAACAAGAAGTTTTTTTAAACGGCTCTTTGCAGATGCTTACTTGTGGCTTTGTTTTTATGCTACTTGCTATAGGAATTTTAGGACTTGGAGATAAAAGCGCTACCATAGTAGGCTTTGCACTAGCGCTTTCTTCAACCGCAGTGGTGCTTAAAATTTTAAATGATAATGGCGATATAAATGAACAATATGGCAGAAAAGCATTGGGAATTTTGCTTTTTCAAGATATAGCCGTTATTCCTTTGCTTTTGCTTGTAGATATTTTTTCATCCAACAATCAAAACATAGAAAAACTCCTTTTTACCAGTTTAATTTCAGCACTTATTTTAATCACTTTATTATTTTTCATAGGTAAATATCTAGTGGATAGAATTTTTAGACTCATTATCCACACTTCTTCTCAGGAAATTTTTATTAGTACTGTTTTATTTATGGTTATTGGAGCAAGTTTTTTAGCAAATTATTTTGGATTTTCTTATTCTTTGGGTGCTTTTATAGCAGGTGCTTTGATAGCAGAAACAAAATATAAACACAAAATAGAAGCGGACTTGATCCCATTTAGAGATTTGCTTTTAGGGCTTTTTTTCATAACTGTAGGCATGCAAATTCAACTTGATGTAGTGGCGCAAAATTGGTTTTTAATCATAGTTTTAACCCTTCTTGTAATGGCTTTAAAATTTGGCATAGTTTTTGGCTTTTTATTTCTTTACACCAAAAAAAGAGTAGCGCTTAAAACAGCTTTTGCCATAGCGCAAATTGGCGAATTCGCCCTAGCAATTTTTTCTCTTTTACAAGCAAAAAATATGCTTGATATCAAAACTTCACAAATTTTAATTGTTGTTTCTATTTTAACCATGATTATCACGCCTTTTATTTTAAACAATATAAGAAAAATTACCAATGTTGTAGAAGATATAGCACTTAATACCAACGCTGTGCAAAATATTGACAGTAATATCAAGCTTAAAAATCATCTTGTTGTTTTTGGCTACGGACGTTTAGGACAAGAAGTTGTACAAAAAATCAAAAATACAGGCGTACCTTATCTTGTTTTAGAAAGTGATTTAAATTTAGTAGAACTTGGAGTTAGTCGGGGTGAAAATGTCGTTTTTGCCAATGCTGCTCAAGAAGAAACCTTAAAAATTGCCAATATAGAAGAATGTGCCGTAGCTATTATCACAGTTACAAATGAAGCTAAACTTGAAATTTTATGTCAAGTGCTAGCTAATTATCCAAAACCTATAGACACCATCATTCATGTAAATGGAACTTTAAAAAAGATGCTTTTTTCTAGCATAGATGAAAATATACGCATCATTCGCTCTGAAAAAGTAATCGCTAGAAATTTAGTTCAAGAAGCGCTAGAATGCCGCATTCACAAAAATACCTAAGGAAGAATTTTGACAAAAAATGAAGAAAAAGCCTTACGCGTAAAATACCTAAGAAATCTTGAAAAATTTTTCAATGGCGCTATATCTGCACTTAAAAAAGAAGATTTTGATAAAACTAAATTTGAAGAAAGAATGTTAAAAAATGCTAAATTTTTTGAAAAAAATCCCGCGGTAAATCTTAACTCAACCTATGCAAAAAATCTTGAATTTTTTGTCAATGCTTGTTTAGATTTTTCCAAAGAAAAAAACGAGCTTTTAAATCTTGCCAATGCTTTAGATAAGCAAAAAAAACAAGGTGAGAAAAAAGAAAAACATAAAAATTATTTAAAGGATTATGAATGATTAATGTATTTTTTGATATGGATGGAACTTTAATCGATAGTGCAAATGCCATTTCTTGTGCAGTCAATGAAATAAGACAGGATTTAAATCTAGCCCCACTTTCAAGAGAAATCATTATGCAAACCATCAATACTCCTAATATTGACTGGGCAAAAGAACTTTATAATATAGAAAATTTCCATCATTCTAGTTTTAAAGAAGGCTACGAAAAATATTTTGTCAAACACTATGAACAAAGCGTGGTGCTTTTTGAAGGGGTGAAAGAACTGTTAGAATTTTTAAAAAGCAAAAATTGTTTTTTAGCTATTGCTACTAACGCCCCGCAAAGCTCACTTTCAAACATACTTAAAAAACACGATATCATTCCTTATTTTGATAAAATTTTAGGCGTAAGTTTAGGCATAGAACCCAAACCTCATCCTATGATGCTAGAGCTTTTAAAAAGCGAGGCTCCATATAAAACAAGTGTTTTTATAGGAGATAGTCAAAAAGATAAAGAATGTGCTAAAAATGCTAATTTGCCTTATTTTCATGCCAAATGGTATCAAAAAAATTTAAAAGAAAATGAATTTAGCAACTCTAGTGAACTTAAAGGCTTTTTGCAAAAGTATTTATAAGTTTTTTAATGAAATTTTAGTTAAAATTAGAAATAAATTTTAAAAAGAGTAAATTATGAGTGAATTATTAATAGAAATTGGTACAGAAGAATTACCTGCTATTCCTTTGCTAAAAGAATTAGCTAATATAGAAAAAAAATGGAACAATGTTTTAGAAGAATACCGCTTGGTAAGTGATTTTAAATTTTATTATACTCCGCGTCGTTTAGTTTTTTTTCATGAAAATTTTGCAGACAAACAAGAAGATAGCTTTGCTGAATTTATAGGAGCACCTAAAAATGTTGCTTATAAAGATGGAGTTTTAACTCCTGCGGGACAAAGCTTCCTGCAAAAAGCAAGGATCAGTGAAAATGAACTCTCTTTTAAAGAAATCAAAGGCAAGGAAGTTTTGTACCATCAAAAAGCTATTAAAGGTTTGCAAAGTCAAGAAATTTTAGGAGAAATGGTAGAAAAATTTCTAAAAAGTCTTAGTTTTGGCAAAAGTATGCGCTGGGGTGCAAATTCTTTTGAATTCATCCGTGCGATCCGTTCTATAGCTTGCATTTTAAATGATGAACTTGTTAATTTTCAAAGCTATGGAGTAAAAAGTACTAAAAAAACTTTCATTCACAGAAGCGTAAGTTATGATTTGCAAGATTTTAACAATGCAAAAGAATATTTTGAACTACTAGAAAAAAACTATATCATCCTTGATCCAATCAAAAGAAAGGAAAAAATACTTGAGCAATTTAAACTCATAGAAAGTCAAAAAAATATACAAATTGGAGAAGATGAAGAGCTTTTAGCTGAAGTAGTTGCTATCACAGAATATCCTAATGCACTTTTAGGAAGTTTTGAAGAAGAATTTTTAGAAATTCCTAGCGAAGTAATCATCACTTCAATGAGAGAAAATCAACGTTATTTTGCAGTTTTTAACGATAAAGGCTTAAGTAATCATTTTATAGTAGTAAGTAATGCAGTATGTAAGGATTATTCAAAAATCATACATGGAAATGAAAGAGTTTTGCGTGCAAGACTTAGCGATGCAATGTTTTTTTATCAAAATGATTTACAAAATGGCTTAAAACCTGAAAAACTTGCCAAAATGACCTATCTTGAAGGTTTAGGCACAATGCAAGATAAAAGTTTAAGAGAGATTAAAATTGCTGAAATTTTATGTCAAATGCTCCATAATGATAAAATCGAAAATATCAGCACAGCACTAAAATACGCCAAAGCAGACTTAGCCACACAAATGGTTTATGAATTTACTGATTTGCAAGGCATTATGGGAAGTTATTATGCGCAAAAAATGGGCTTAGATTATCAAATTTGCTTAGCCATCAAAGAACAATATCTTCCTAATTCCGAACAAGCTCCACTTCCAAGTACAGAATTTTCAAGCATAGTAGCCCTTGCAAACAAGCTTGATACCCTTATAGGACTTTTTAGCATAGGAAAAATTCCAAGCGGAACAAAGGATCCTTATGCCTTAAGAAGAGCTGCCAATGGGATCATTAAAATTGCTTTAAATTTAAATAAAGAATTTGATATCCAAATTTTATTAGAAAAACTTTCAAATCATTATAAAAGCTTTGATATGCAAATTTTAAAAGATTTTATTTTTGAAAGACTTTATACTTTTTATACAGTCAATGCTTCTTTTGTAAAAGCGGTTTTAAGCTCACAAAATACAGATCTTATCCATATCAATCAAAGCGTAAATGCTCTTATAAAACTTAGCAAAAAAGATAATTTTAATGAAAATTTTGCAACCTTTAAAAGACTAGCCAATATCGCCACTAAAAATCCTCATAAAGTTGATGAAAGTCTTTTTGTTCAAGAAGCAGAAAGTAAACTTTACAAAGCTTTTCAAGAAAAAACTAAATCCAACTCTTTACAAGAAAAACTTGAAAATCTTTTTGCACTTAAGCCTTTTATTGATGAGTTTTTTAATCAAGTGATGATTAATGCTGAAGATGAAAAACTTAAAAATAATCGCCAAGCTTTGGTTTATGAAATTTATGCGGAGTTTTTAAAAATTGCCGATCTTAAAGAGTTAAGCCTATGAAAGCCTTATGGCTTTTTTTAAGCCTTACTCTTTGGCTTTTTGGAGCTCAAAATTTAGAACTCATCAAAGGTCAAGCTTTATTTTTGGAGCTAGATAAGAAAGATTTTTTATCTTTAAAAAATAATGGTAAAAATATTCCCACTTTTACACATCCTAAAAATCAAGAAAAAGTTCTAGCTATTTTTTCCTTACCTTACAAAAATCCCCCGCAAAATACAAAACTTATCGCATTTTATAAAGATAAAAAAGAAGAAATTTTCATAAAAACTTTAGAAGGTAATTATAAAAGTGAAAAATTGCAAGTTGAAAACAAAAAGATTTTTCCACCAAAAACCATACAAGAACGCATCACTAAAGAATTAAAAGAAGCCAATGCGATTTATAGTTCTTATACTCCAAAAGCTTTATTTAACGGTGCTTTTAATATACCTTTAAATTCTTTTATCACAAGTGATTTTGGCAAAGCAAGAACTTTTAATGAAAAAGTAGCAAGTTATCATAGCGGAACGGACTTTAGAGCTGCCACAGGAACACCTATTTATGCAGCCAACTCAGGCATAGTAAAAATTGCAAAAGATCGTTATTTCGCAGGAAATTCAGTAGTCATTGATCATGGTTTTGGAATTTATTCACAATATTATCATCTTTCTAAAATCGATGTTAAAGTAGGACAAAAGATAAAAAAAGGCGAACTTATAGGACTTAGCGGAGCTAGTGGTAGGGTAAGTGGGCCGCATTTGCATTTTGGAATTTTAGCTGGAGGCAAACAAGTTGATCCTTTGGATTTTGTATCCAAATTTAATGCTATTTTTCAATGAAATTTAGTGACTTTTTCCATGCTTGGCTCAATGAAAGCTATTATAAAAATGCTGTAAGTATAGGAAAAAACGGAGATTTTTTTACTGCTGTAAGCGTAGGAAATCTTTTTGGCACACTTTTAGCCAAGCATTTTTTAAATTTAATAGATAAAAAAATTTTACAACTCCCTTTAGAACTTGTAGAAATAGGCGCTAATGAAGGATATTTAAGTCGTGATTTTTTATCCGCTTTGCTTGAATTAAGACCTGAAATTTTTTCTCAAATTTCTTTTTTCGTCATAGAACCGCATGAAAAATTAAGAACTTTACAAAAAAAGACTTTAGAAGGAGTGGAATTTACTCACAAAAATAGTCTTAAAGAATGCCATTTTAAGAACGCTTTTTTCTTTTGCAATGAACTTTTTGATAGTTTTGCTTGCGAACTTATAGATCATGATAAAATGGCATTTGTAGAAAATTTTAAACTTATTTTTAAAAATATGGATGAAAATTTAATCACAAAATGCAAAGCTTTAAATCTTAAAAAAGGTGAACTCAGTTTAGAGCTTGAAAATTTTTTTAAAGATTTAAACCAAACTTGTGAGAGATTTATATTTGCGGGATTTGACTATGGAACTTTAAATCCACAAAGTTTTAGCTTAAGAATCTATCAAAAGCACGAAGTTTTTAGCCCTTTTGAAGTATCTTTAAAAGATTTTTTCGGCAAAAGCGATCTAACTTATAATGTCAATTTTACTCATCTTCAAAAACTCATCAAAGAATATGATTTTAAACCTTTAGCTTTTAAAAAACAAAGTCTTGCTTTCATGGATTTTGGTTTTGAAGATTTATTAGAATACGCAAAAAATAAAAACATTAAAACTTACGAAAGTTTTTTATCTCAAGCTAAAATTTTATTTTTTAATTTTGATGAAAAATTTCATTTTTTCGAATTTCAAAAAAACTAAAATTTTATATTTTTCATACTTGCTAAACAAACCCCCTCTCTTAAACCCTCATCAATGACTAGAAGTTTATGTTTATCAAACAAAGCATAAAACAGCAAACAACCTGCACTCAAATAATTTTTTCTCATCGTGCCTACTTCTTTTATAGCTTTTTTTTCTTCCATATGAAAAAGTTTAATAGCATAATTTAAAAAATCCTTATGGCAAAGTTTTTTACCATTTACTTTAGTTGCTTCATACTTTTCATAGCTTATATTTTGTTTTAATGCGCTAAGTGTGGTAGGAACTCCGGAATTTAAAACCACCGTTTTAGCCCCTAAAGAACGAAGTTCCTTTTTAATCATAGCCACCTCATCAAAAGCCCTAAAAGCTAGATGCTTTAAATAGGGATTTGCAATTAAAAAATGAATTTTAAGTTTTTTATCTTTAATATTTATGATAAATTTAGGATATTTTTTTATTAATTTTTTATAAGAAATACAAGATTTATAATAAGAATGGTAATTTTTTTCATAAAAACTAATAATACCAAAATCAAAACTTTTAAAACTTTTTCCAAAAGAAAGCTCACAAGAAGCCCCTCCTAAATCACAATACGCAAACTCTCCCCAAATTTTAAGCCTTCTTAAACCTGATTGCATACCTAAAACACTGATCTTAGCTTCACTTTTGGCATCTATAAGCTTAAAATCAATCCCAAATTCTTTTTTTAAATGGGCAAAAATTTCATTTGTATTGCTTGCCTTTCTAAAAGCTGCAGTCGCTACAGCTCTCGCTTTGCTTAAATCTTGCTCTTTAGCTAAAATACTCAAAGTATTTTTTAATCTTTGTATGGCTTCTTTAGAAATTTCTCCACTTTGATTTAGATTTTTCGCTGCCCCAATAACAAATTCATATTCTTTTAATTTATTTAATTTTTCATCCATTTGTACTGCTCTTAAAGTATTTGAACCAAGATCTATACCTAACATGACTTTCCTTATTTGATTTTATAGTATAATAGCAAAAAAGTTCTAAAGGAAAAATATGCTTTTAGGTGTAAATATCGATCATATTGCAGTGTTAAGACAAGCTAGAATGGTAAATGATCCTGATCTTTTAGAAGCTGCTTTTATAGTAGCTAGACACGGAGATCAAATCACTTTGCATGTAAGAGAAGATCGCCGTCATGCTCAGGATTTTGACTTGGAAAATATTATAAAATTTTGCAAAAGCCCTATCAATTTAGAATGTGCTTTAAATGATGAAATTTTAAATTTAGCTCTTAAACTCAAACCTCACCGCGTTACTTTAGTGCCTGAAAAAAGAGAAGAGCTTACTACAGAAGGGGGGCTTTGTTTAAATCATGCTAAATTAAGACAAAGCATAGAAAAACTTCAAAATGCAAACATTGAAGTTTCACTTTTTATCAATCCTAGTTTAGAAGATATAGAAAAATCAAAAATTTTAAAAGCCCAATTCATAGAGCTTCATACAGGATATTATGCGAATTTGCACAACGCACTTTTTAGTAATATCTCTCATACTGCTTTTGCCTTAAAAGAACTCAATCAAGATAAAAAAACCTTGCAAGCTCAATTTGAAAAAGAATTACAAAATTTAAAACTCTGTGCCAAAAAAGGCCTAAAACTTGGCTTAAAAGTAGCCGCGGGACATGGTTTAAATTACAAAAATGTAAAACCCGTAGTAAAAATTAAAGAAATTTGCGAGCTAAATATAGGACAAAGCATTGTAGCAAGATCTGTATTTACAGGACTTCAAAACGCTATTTTGGAAATGAAAGAACTTATTAAAAGATGAAAAAACTAGCCATTAGTATAGGCGATATAAACGGCATAGGACTTGAAATTTTAGTGCGTTCTCATGAAGAACTAAGCAAAATCTGCACACCTTTTTATTTTATCCACGAAAGCTTGCTTGATAAAGCTTCAAAACTTTTAAATTTAAAACTTTTTAATGCAAAAATCGTAGCTTTTAAAGATGGAAAAGACTATGAGTTTAATTTTATAAAAAAAGAAAATTCTCTTGAAATTTACTCTTTCTACCTTCCTTTAGGCTTTAAAGTGGATGAAAATTTTGAAATCAAAGCCGGAGAAATAGATACAAAAAGTGGACTTTATGGTTTTTTAAGTTTTAAGGCGGCAAGTTATTTTGTCTATGAAAAACACGCCCATGCCTTGCTTACTCTACCTATACACAAAAAAGCTTGGGAAGATGCAGGACTTAAATACAAAGGACACACCGATGCTTTAAGGGATTTTTTTAAAAAAAATGCCATTATGATGTTAGGTTGCAAAGAACTTTTTGTAGGGCTTTTTAGCGAACATATACCTTTAGCTAAGGTGAGTAAAAAAATCACTTTTGAAAATTTAAGTATCTTTTTAAAAGATTTTTACAAAGAAACGCATTTTAAAAAAATGGGGCTTTTAGGTTTTAATCCTCATGCTGGAGATTATGGAGTTATAGGCGGAGAAGAAGAAAAGATCATGGAAAAAGCTATAGCCTTTGTTAATGCCTTTTTACACTCTAAAAAAGATGAAAAATTTTTCAAAAAAGCCTTAAAAGATGAAAATTTACAAAAAGAATTGCTTTTAAATTTTAAAGGCAAGGGCGTTTATCTACCCTATCCTTTAGTGGCTGATACAGCTTTTACTAAGACTGGTTTAAAAAACTGCAATCGTTTAGTGGCTATGTATCACGATCTTGCCCTTGCTCCTTTAAAGGCCTTGTATTTTGATAAAAGCATCAATGTGAGTTTAAATTTACCCATCATACGCGTTAGTGTTGATCATGGTACGGCCTTTGATAAAGCCTATAAAAATGCTAAAATCAACACTAAAAGTTATTTTGAAGCAGCTAAATTTGCAATCGATCTAAGCCCTAAAACTTAAATTTAGCTCTAGAATCAATCAAATCTTCTTTAGCTAAGCTGTCTATAAAATCTTGCAAATCTTTATTGGTATTTAAACTTTGAGTGAGTAAATTTTCATATTTATCAACTTTATTTTTAAAAATTTGCTCTAAAGCTTCTTTAGTTTTTGTATCTTTTTTTGCTCTTTGCGTAAGCTCTAATAAAGCTTTAGCATAAGCTTCTTGCATACAATCACTTGCATTGAGTAAAGATAAAATAGGATTTTCCCCTGCTTTTGTATTTTGCATATTTTTTATACAAATTTTTCTTTCTTTAAGCATCTTTTTGAAATGGCTTTAAAATCTTTTTTCGTCTTTTTATCTGCTTTTTTTGAAATATTTTGATATAAACTACTATAGATGTTATCTACTAAAGCAAGTTTTTTATTATCAAATTCATTACGCACACCAATTTTATTGCATATCATAAGCTCATCATCACTTTTGCCATCATATTTGATTTTAGAGCAATCAAAACTAGGTTTTACTTCATCTTTATAAATAAGCTCATCAAAACTCAAAGCCCCTAAACTCGCCAAACTTAAACCAAGCAATAAAATAATTTTTTTCATTATTTACCTTTAAAATTTTTATTTTATTTTAACAAAAATATTTTGAATTTTTTAAGGAAATTAAGCCTTTATTTTATTATAATGCGTTTTTATTTTTTATAAGGAACTTAAAATGCAAAATTACAAAAAAGCTCTTTTTGCACTAGCTCTTAGTGCTTTTTGTATGGGCGTAACTGAATTTGTTATGGCAGGAGTTTTGGTTGATGTTGAAGCGTATTTTAGCGTAGATGCAAAAACCGCGGGCTATCTTACAACCTTATATGCTATAGGTGTTGTTATAGGTGCTCCTCTTATCACCATACCTTTAAGTCGTTTTCATAGACATACACAACTTTTAATCAATCTTGGAATTTTTGCTTTAGCAAATTTCATCATCTTTTTTAGCCAAAATTTCTATCTTACTGCTTTTGCACGCTTTATAGCAGGAACACAACATGGGGTATTTTTTGTCATTGCCACCTTAGCTGTAAGTGCTATAACTCCAGATGATAAAAAATCAAGTGCTCTAGCTATAATGGTCACAGGGCTTACTGTAGCCTTAGTTACTGGAGTGCCGCTTGGAACTTTTATAGGGCATTATTTTGGCTTTAAATTTATCTTTTTACTCATTTTTATCATTACAAGCCTAGCATTTTTTGGAGTATGGCATATGATGCCCAAAAATTTACATCCTAGCCCAACCAGTCTTAAAAATCTAATCCCTGCTTTTTCTCATCAAAATTTGTTAAAAACTTATACTATAACCATTTGTAGTTGTGGGGCTCAATTTGTTCTTTATACTTATTTGCAAAAAATACTTGTAGAAATAAGCGGTTTTAAAGTCCAAGATACAGCTTATATCTTGCTTTTATATGGAATTTGTGCAATTTGTGGGAATTTATGGGGCGGAAAAATAGTAGATAAAAAAGGTGCTATTTTTTCTTTGCGTCTTATTTTAAGCATACAAGTTCTAGTATTTTTAAGTGTATTTCTCACCATGCATTCTAAAATTTTAATCATTTTTAGCGTAGCTTTGATAGGATTTTTTGCCTTTTCAACCATACCTGCACTAAAAATGCTTAGCATTACTAAAGCTAAACGCCATACTTATAAAGTCATAGACAGTACAGTAAGTGTGAATGAAGCAGCTTTTAATGTAGGCATAGCTTTAGCAAGTTTTTTAGGTGGGATTGTTTTAGCAAGATTGGGTATAGAATTTAATGCTTTATTTTCAGCACTTTTTGTAAGCCCTGCTTTGATTTTTGCCAAAGATAAATTAAATTATAAAAAATTTCAAAGAAAAAGTTTTACAAAGGTATAAATTGGAATAGAAATTGCTTGCTTATTTAATGTAAAGTTAAATAAAGGAGGAGAAAATGGTAGTAGATAATACTCAAAAAACATCAAATGCTATCTTTAGCACCACAACTAAAGTTAAAGAAAAAAATACTTCGGCAGATGAATTTCAAGCCACATTAAATGAAGTAAAAAACAAAGAAGAAAAGGAAGATAAAAAAACAAACTCAAGCAAATTTACTAACGAAGACATTGATCTTGGTGCTGTTAGAGAAGATTTTAGATCTTATGCTTGGCAAAAAATGAGAGAAGATCAATACAAAAAAAATGAGGAGACTTTGCTAAATAAGCTTTTTGCTACAATTGACGCAGGAAATGCCACAAACAATACAAAGGCTTAATATACAAATCAATCAAAACTCAAACTACATAAACGAGAATTCCAATAATTCTCGTAAAATTTCTAATAACTCTGGATAAAATGAAAAAATTTATTATTTCCTCTATATGAAGAAAATATAGAAAAATTGACCAATTTAATTTATCAAATTCTGTTATAATTTTGCTAAAAACAAAGGAAAATAATGATTTTTATCGATGCTTGCTTTAAAAAACCTACACCCTACACCCCTATTTGGATGATGCGTCAAGCAGGAAGGTATTTGCCAGAATATATGGAAGTAAGAAAACAAGCGGGTGATTTTCTCTCTTTATGCAAAGACTATAAAAAAGCTTCTGAAGTTTCTTTACAGCCTATTGATATTTTAGATGTAGATGCAGCAATCATTTTTTCAGATATCTTAGTTGTTCCTCTTGAAATGGGTATGAATTTACGTTTTGAAAAAGGAGAAGGGCCTGTTTTTGATAATCCTATTTCAACCCTAGAAGATTTAGAAAAACTTGACGATCAAAATGCACATAAAAAATTAAATTATGTCTATGATGCCTTAAAGCTTACAAGAGAAAAATTATCTCAAAACAAGGCTTTAATAGGATTTTGCGGAAGCCCTTGGACTATAGCTACCTATATGATAGAAGGAAGTGGAAGTAAAAATTATGCAAAGTGTAAAAAAATGCTTTATCAAAACCCAGAACTTTTACATAAAATTCTAAACAAACTAACTCAAGTTTTAAAACTTTATTTAGAAGAGCAAATTAAAGCAGGTGCTAATGCTATACAAATTTTTGATAGCTGGGCAAGTGCTTTAGAATATGATAAGTTTTTTGAATTCTCTTTTAATTATATGCTTGAAATTTCAAATTTTATTAAAAGCAAATACCCAAATATACCTGTAATTTTATTCCCTAAAGGCATTAGCGGTTATTTGGATAGAATCGATGGTAATTTTGATGTTTTTGGAGTTGATTGGAGTACTCCGCTTGATTTAGCACGTGATAAACTATCGCACAAATACACTCTTCAAGGCAACATGGAACCTTGTAGACTTTATGATAAAAATGCCATCAAAGAAGGAGTCGGAAAAATACTAAAAACCATGCAAAATAAAGCTCATATTTTCAACTTAGGACATGGGATCTTGCCTGATATTCCTGTTGAAAATGCAAAATATTTTATCAAGCTTGTACAAGAAAGTTCAGCTAAATGAAAATACTCTTTGGTCCTGTTAGCTCAAGGCGTTTTGGAAGATCTTTGGGTATAGATTTAAGCCCTAGTAAAAAACAATGCAATTTTGATTGTGTTTATTGCGAGCTTGATCCAAAAAAAGCCCAAGAAAAACAGGATGAAATTATCAGCATAGATAAAATTATCTCCGAAGTTAAAGTTATGCTTGAAAAAAATGTTGAATTTGATTTTCTTACCCTTACTGCCAACGGAGAGCCTAGTCTTTATCCTTATTTAAATGAGCTTATTTTATCTTTACGCAGCATTGCTAAAGATAAAAAATTGCTTATTTTAAGCAATGGTACAGCTGTATTAGATGAAGACAAATTTAATGCTTTGCTAAAACTAGATGTGGTCAAATTTAGCCTGGATAGTGCAGTTGCTAAAACTTTTTATCGTATTGATAGAGCTTTAAAAAACATTGACTTAGAAAAAATGATAGAAAAAATGGCAGATTTTAGAGCTAGGTTTAATGGAGATTTGATTATGGAAATTCTAGTTGTTAAAGATCTTAATGACAACGAAGAAGAATTTGAAGCACTTAATCAAGCTTTAAAAAAAATCATGCCTTTAAGAGTTGATCTAAGCACCATAGATAGACCTCCTGCTTATGCTGTTAAAAAAGTAAGCGAAGAAAAACTTTTAGAACTTTCTAAACTTATAGATTCTACTCCTGTACTCTTAGCCAAAAGACATTATGAAGGTGAAAAACTAAGCTTCAATGAAGAAGAATTATTAAAAATGCTTCATTTGCGCTCACAAAGCGAAATAGACATTGAAGTGAAATTTGATGAACAATCCAAAACTCTCTTAAATCAACTTATCAAAGAAAAAAAGGTAAAAATTCTCGATTTAGCTGGAGTTAAATTTTATAAAGTTTAGGCCTTTGGCAAATACTTTCTAAGTAAAGTTATAAGATCATTTCTACTTACATCACTTAAAACTTCGCTCACACAATCAAAATCCCTAACTTTTTCCTTTGAAAAAAAGATGATATGGCTTTGTGGATGCTGTTTTTTATAAGCACTTAGCAAATTTCTCATTTGCTCAAGATCAAATTTAATTAATTCATAATCAAGTAAAATCAAACGATAAGTCTCCTTGCTTAATTCTTGTTTTAATTGACTAAAAGAATTTATACATATATTTTTATCACATTGTTTTTCTATTATATTAAAAAACAAGGTTGCATCAAAATCATTTTGTTTAAAAAGCAATACATTATTTTGATAAGGGGTTTTAAATTTTAAAGTGCAAACCTTATCAAGCTTATTTTGCAAAATATTTTCAAGATCTTTTTTTTCAAAAGGTAAAGTTAAAAAATACTCATAATGTGTATTTTTATGCCGACCCATCACTATAAAATCATAATTTTTCTTTACATTTTTATTGAAAATTTTATCCTTGATAAAAATCAAATGAAAGTCATTAACATCAAAACTTAAATTTTTAAAACAAGTGCTTTCTATGCCAAAATACGAAAGTAAATTTGCAAGTAAAAAATTCTCAAGCTCATCATTATTAACTATGGCCACACTTGCTTCAAATTGCAAAACCTTTCCATGAGATGTTCCTATAATGCTTTTATGATGCTCTAAAGCCTCATTTAATTCTAATCTAATTTGATCTTTTTGAGAATTTAAGGCATTTAAAATCAAAGAATTAATTTCTTTATTATACCCTTCATTTAAGCAACGCATTGCATTAGATATATTTACAAGCTGATATAAATTTTCCTCCAATAAATGCAAATATCTATCTTTTTCATGAGATATTTTAGTTAAATTTTGGCTCGTAGTTTCAAATTTTTCCTTTAACAAATCAAGCGCACTATCAACATCAATCTTTTTTTGAAAATTTAAAAAATCATTTTGCATGCAAAAAATTTTTTGATATATTTTGTTTATATTTCTATTTTGCCTAAAAGCAAAAATAAAAAGTGTTAAAGATAAAACAAAAATGCTAGAAAACATACCTATTTTCAGTTGTTCAGTAACACTATCAAGCTTTGAGATATCAATACTTAAATACGCTAAAATTAGATTAAAAATAAAAATTATCCCTGCTAATATCAAATCAATTTTCCTTTATCTTTTGCGCCGCTTTCCTGCCTACAAGCATTGTAAGATCTTTAAAATCAGCCTTATATATAGATTCAAAATTTCCATAATACGCTAAAAGTTTTTGTATAACCCCTGAACTAAGTCCTAAATTTGCAAGCTTAGAACTTTTCAAGTCCTGTTTTTTCTTAGTATTTTGATGAAAGCTGATAGCAAAACGGTGTGCTTCATCTCTTAATTTCTGTAAGAATTGTAGTTTTTTATCGTTAATGCTTAGACTAAATTCTCCTTTTAAGGAATGAATTTTATCCTTAGCACCCCCTTTAGCCCTATGTGCTTTTGCATCGATTTTTTCTTTTGAAATAGCTAAAATATCGACATTTGCCCCACTACTTACAATGATTTCTTTAGCCAAATCAAGCAAAGCCTTTCCCCCATCTATAAGCCATAAATCAGGAGGAGGTATTTTATCAAAGTCCAAAGCCCTACGCGTTAAAACTTCACGCATTTGATCATAGTCATTTTTATGTTTTAAATGAAATTTTCTATATTTTGATTTATCCCAAGAATTTATTCTATAAGTTACCATAGCTCCAACATTTGCCACGCCTTGCAAATGAGAATTGTCAAAAATTTCTATATCATTTGGTAAATTTTCAAGCTCAAAATAAAACTTTAATTCTTTTTGTATAGTAAAATCATGATTTTTTTGCTCTTTTTCTATATTTAAAAGGGCATTTTGAAAAGCCAAATCACAAATTCTTCTTTTTTCTCCTATTTTAGGGATTTTAATACTGATTTTTTTATCAAACCTTTGGCTTAAAATTTCTTCTAAAAGCACTCTATCTTCAAATTCTTCATAAACATAAATAACATTTGCAAGCAAAGGAATATCCATGCTAAAATTTTCTAAAATCAGTTGCTTATAAATTTCATTTTGATCCCATTGTATATCATTTTTTATAGGAGTAATCTTAGAATTTACACTGATAATTTTTCCATTTTGCACCACAAAACGCAAGGTTGAAAGCATGGAATTTTCAAAAGCTAAAGCAAATACTTCAAAATCTTCTAATTTTGCAATATCTATTTCAACCTTAACTTCCAAATCTTTAATCATTGCAATCTGATCTCTTACTTTAGCTGCTTCTTCGTAATTTTCATTTTGTGCTAAAACAAGCATTTGTTTTTCTAAGTTTTTAAGCAAAACACTAGGATTTAAAAGTGCGTGTATAGCCTCATCTAAAATTTCAAGGTATTTTTCCCTGCTGATGAGTTTATCACAAGGTGCAAGACAACGAGAAATTTGATAAAAAATACAAGGGGATTTACAACTTGCTTTTTGCTTTAAAGGATAGTATAAATAAAGCGCATCTAAAAGCTCTCTAGCGCCTTTAAAAAAAGGGCCAAAATATTTAATTTTGCTTTTTTTTACTAATTTTCTAGTGATCTCAAAGCGTGGAAATTCTTCTTCAAAATCCACATAAATATAAGGATAAGTTTTATCATCTCTTAGCAAAATATTATATTTTGGATGCAGTTGTTTGATAAAAGAATTTTCTAAAATCAAAGCATCAGCCTCTGAATTAGTAGCAATAAATTCCAAATGCACTGTTTCTTCAATCATTTTTTGAATTCTTAAAGAATTTCTTGGATTTGCATGTAAATTTGGAGTAAAGGCAAAATAAGATTTGACACGATTTTTAAGATTTTTAGCCTTGCCTACATATAAAAGCTTTCCTTCTTGATTGAAGTATTGATACACTCCAGCACTATTGGGAAGAGTTTTTAACTCATTTTCTAAATTCTCTTTAATCAAGATTAGAACCTTTTTTTATAAGCTCTCTTAAATCTTCAAATTTCTTAAATAATTTTTTATCTTCAAAGCAATTTTTAAATTCACCCTTAGAAAGCTCCAAATAAGAATTTTTAGAGAGTTTTTCATCATTTTTGTTTTTATTTACCGTATAAGTGTATTTTTGAGAAAAGATTTTTATATCTTTTATATCAACAAATCCACTTAAAGGATATTTTTGTCCATATGCTTTTATGAGAAATTTAATATAAATTTTGCTATCATCATGATTTAATTCTTGATAAGCTGCTGGATGTAAGGTTATTATATTTAAAATATGATTTTTTACATAAATTTTAGCAATCAAACGTTGCTTAGCAAGCGGAAAAGAACTTAAAAAATCTTTGCAAAAAAATAAGGTTTTTAAAGGCTTATAATGAGGTTTATCCATCAATTCATTAATAACAGCACTAGCATTTTTAGTCATCTTAATATTATTTCTTTTTCCCATAAGATGATTTTAGCATTTCTTTTCTTAATTTTCTTCTGTGCTTGCGGATATAAAGGCAACCCTCAATACACAAGCTATGAACAAAATGGTTCAGTAAAAACCATTAAAAAATACGAACAATTACATAGGTGGTAAATAATGAAAAAAGCAGATATTTTAGTTTTAGACTTTGGCTCTCAATACACTCAGCTTATAGCAAGACGCTTAAGGGAACAAGGAGTTTATGCAGAAATTTTACCTTTTAATGTAAGCTTGGCTGATATTAAGGCGAAAGAACCAAAAGGTATTATTTTAAGTGGAGGTCCAGCAAGTGTATATGCAACTGATGCGTATTTTTGCGATAAAGGTATATTTGACTTAAATCTACCTGTTCTTGGAATTTGTTATGGTATGCAGCTTATGGCACATCATTACAAAGCTACAGTAGCACCTGCAGGACATAAAGAATACGGCAAAGCAAACATAGAAATTAAAAAAGATAACGCTTTGTTTAAAAATCTTCCAAAAAAACAAACCGTTTGGATGAGTCATTCTGATAAAGTAGAAAATTTACCTCAAGGTTTTGAAGTTTTAGCCACAAGTGAAAATAGCCCTTTTTGTGTTTTTGGAAACGAAGATAAGAAATTCTTTGCTCTACAATTTCACCCAGAAGTACAACACAGCGAATTTGGCAAAAATATCTTAAAAAATTTTGCTAAATATGCTTGCAATTGTGAAAGTGTTTGGAATATGGGTTCTTTTGCAAAAACTCAAGCAGAAAAAATCCGTGAAGAAGTAGGCAATGATAAAGTGCTTTGTGCTGTAAGTGGCGGAGTAGATAGTAGCGTAGTTGCTGCACTTTTAGCTAGTGCTATAAAAGAGCAAGTTATAGTAGTTTTTGTAGATAATGGACTTTTAAGAAGTGGAGAAAAAGAACAAGTTGAATTTATGTTTAAAAACACTTTAGGCATCGATCTCATCAGCATTGATGCAAGTGAAATTTTCTTAAGTCGCTTAGCTAATGTCACAGATCCTGAACAAAAAAGAAAAATCATAGGAAATACCTTTATAGAAGTTTTTGAAGAAGAAGCAAAAAAACATAAAGATGTAAAATATCTTGCTCAAGGCACACTTTATACTGATATCATAGAAAGTTCTGTTGTAGGTGCAAGCAAAACCATTAAAAGCCATCATAATGTAGGGGGCTTACCTGAAAAAATGAATCTTAAACTCATAGAGCCTTTAAAAGAAATTTTTAAAGATGAAGTGCGTGCCTTAGGACTTGAGCTTGGACTTAGCAAAGAAGTAGTTTATCGTCATCCTTTCCCTGGGCCAGGTCTTGCTATACGCATTATGGGAGAAGTAAATCGCGCTAGCTTAGAACTATTACGCAAGGCTGATGTAATTTTACTTGAGGAACTTAAAAGTACAGGTTGGTATGATAAAACTTGGCAAGCATTTTGCGTACTTTTAAATGTTAAAAGCGTTGGAGTTATGGGGGATAACCGCACTTATGATAATGCAGTTTGTATACGCGTTGTAGATGCAAGTGATGGTATGACAGCTACCTTCTCGCATTTACCTTACGAAATTTTAGAAAACATAAGTCGCCGTATCATCAATGAAGTAGAAGGTATAAATCGCGTTGTTTATGATATCTCAAGCAAACCACCTGCAACTATAGAATGGGAATAATCCATTTTTCTAGCTCTTATTTTTAATATAAAATTTTTATAAAAATAAGGCTAGAATTTATTTAAGAAATTTCAAGGAAGAAATATGCATGGAAAAATAGCTATTTATATGGATTCTACAGGACGTGGAACCGTTACAAACTCAGCAAATACCTTTTTTGACTTTAATCGCCAAATTTGGAATGATAAAAAAAGTATGCCAAGTGTTGGTATGCTTGTGGAATTTAGAACTCTTTCTAGCGAAAAAAAAGCAGAAGACGGCAAACTCGTTCAAACAAGCAAAACCATAACAGGTATAAAACCTTCAAAATTTCAAGAATTCAAAGAAGGGGATTTTATCACTGAGCATGATTTTTGGAAAACTGATAATGATGATGAATTAGAAGACTTGCAAAACTCAAGAAGAAGTGCTTATATAACAGAACTCTATAGAACAACAGACTTTGACACTATAGAAAAAATTCCTCTTTCTTTTACTATACCTCAAGCTATACAAAAATATTTTGCCCATGAAATTTTATCCGTAGAAACGCTTCAAGCCAATCTACAAGATGAAAAGGAAATTCCTTGTATACTTGATTATCTTATACTTAAAAGATTTTTATTTAAAGCTTATGATACTTTAATTTTTATGGATAATAGCATAGACCAAACCCAATTTAGCGCATTAAAAAGCATCATGATGCATTTAGAGAATTCGTATAAGCAAATGATGGCTGATCAAAAACCAAATATCACTAAAATTTTTAACGAAACTTTTTTATCTTTGCAGTGTCATTACCAAGCTTTAGTAGCCACCATAGATACAAGAAAAAATCGTCTAGCCTCACTTGAAGCACAAATGAAAACTTTACAATCTGAAATAAATCTTAAAAGCAATGCGACCGATGCAGACCCTGAAAAACTTAAAGCACGACAAGAAAGATTGGCTAAACTACAAAAAGAAGCAGAATACTACAGAACAACACTAAAAAGACTTGATGCTATAAGGGAAGATTTTTATAAGAAAAATTACAATATTTTCGAAAATGCTTTTAAACTTTCACGAGAAAAACTCTTTAAAAAAATTGTCACAGGTTTAAATCTATGTGCAACCATAATGGATGTCAAAATTTGGCACTTATCTTTAAAATCATCAGGGGTTAAAAATTCTTATTTTACTATGAGTAATATAGAAAATTCTTTCTGTTCTCTTTCTTTTGCAGAACATTACTTAAGTCGCTTAAATAAATCCGCTCTAAATCCTTTTGATCAAAAACTTTTAGTGTATATTCAAAAAATCACAAAAGAACAAAGAAAAAAATTTTTAGTTGTCACATCGGATTTAGATTTATTATGCAAATTAAAAATTGAAAACTTTTCACAAAATCCGTATTATTTAGTAAAATACGCACCTAAAAAAGTAAATTATCAATCTTTAATGCGTGATAACACCTTTGATATAGTCTATATTGATGAAAAACATGTTTGGGAAAATGTTGCCGATATTATTTTACAAGGAAAGCATTTTGACAAATCAGGAAAAACCAAATTTAAACTGATTTAAGACATAGAAATTTAAGCTAAATTAAGTTATAATTTCCTTGCCTAAACAGTTTGTAGTATTTAAAGTGATCCAACACATTTTTATTAACTGCGATTGTGTGATTTACCGTGTTCTGTGGCATCGTTTGAGCTTTGAAAAAAGTGAGAAGTTGCAGCCTTTAAAAATTACCTAGCGGTTTTCTTTGACTTTTTGGGGTCAATCTTTGTTAAACGGCTGTTTGGGTTTAAAAGGAGATATAAATGAAAATAATGATTTTGGGTAGTGGTGCAAGAGAATATTCTATTGCTTTAGCCTTAAGAAGAGTAGACAAAAATTTAGAGTTTTATTTTGCTCCTGGAAATGGCGCTACCGAAAGTCTTGGAACAAATTTAAACCTAAAAGATCCAGTAGTTTTAGCAACCTATGCAAAAGAAAAAGGTTTTGATCTTTGTATAGTAGGAAGTGAAAGTTTTTTAGCTGAAGGGGTTGTAGATATTTTTAAACAACAAGGACTTGCTATTTTTGGGCCAAGTAAAGCTGCTGCAATGCTTGAAACCTCAAAATCTTTTATGAAAAGCTTTCTTAAAAAATACCGTATCAAAACAGCCAAATTTTTAAACACAAATGACATTGAAAAAGCAAAAAATTTTATATATAGTTTAACCCCTCCTATAGTAGTAAAAGCCGATGGACTTTGCGCAGGAAAAGGTGTTATCATAGCTAAAACTCATGAAGAAGCCATAGAAGAAACAGCTAAAATGCTGAGCGGAGAAAGCTTTGGAGATGCTGGAAAACTCGTTGTAATTGAAGAATTTTTAGATGGTTATGAATTAAGCATTTTTGCAGTATGTGATGGCAATGATTTTGTTTTACTTCCTGCAGCACAAGATCACAAAAAATTACTCGATAATGATCAAGGGCCAAATACTGGTGGAATGGGTGCTTACGCTCCTAGCTCTTTGGCGAATGAAAGCTTGCTTAGAAAAGTTCAAAAAGATATTATTTTACCAACTTTAGCAGGTATGAAAAAAGAAGGAGCGGAATTTTGTGGTGTTTTATTTATAGGTGCTATGATCGTTGGAAATAAACCTTACGTATTAGAATTTAACGTTCGCTTTGGCGATCCTGAATGTGAAGTTTTAATGCCTTTAATCGAAGATCCTTTAGAGCTTATTTTAGCTGCTACTCAAAGACGCTTAAGACACTCAAAAATCAAAATCAAAAAAGAATTTGCAGTAGGGGTTGTATGCGCAAGTGAAAATTATCCTTACAAAAGTTCACCAAAAAGTGAAATTACCGTAAATAACATTCCTGAAAACTCTCATATTTCTTATGCTGGAGTAAGCCTAGAAGATGGCAAATTAATGGCTGATGGTGGAAGAGTTTTAGTTTGCGTTGGCACAGGAAAAAGTATAGAAGAAGCGCAAAAAAATGCTTATAAACTTTGTGATAATGTAAATTTCAAAGGAAAACAATACAGAAAAGACATCGCTCATCAGGTTCTGAAATGAAAGAAAATTTACAAGACCGCTTAGAGCGTGAAAATCTAAAAATAGCAAGTTTTGGAAAAAGAGTTCTAGCTTTTTTAATCGATGATATGGTTATTTCTTTGATTGTGTTTATCATTTTTTATGATCGTCTAATCCAAGCAAAAGATTTATTTGAAACAACTCAAATTGTAGGAAATTTTTACCTTGGCTTCATCTTGCTTCATTTTAGTTATCAAGCAATTTTTACTTATCTTTATGGGGCAAGTTTGGGAAAAATATTATGCAAAATTATCATCTTGGATGAAAATCTTCTTGACAAACCCAATCTCATCCAAAGTTGCATCAGATCTGCCATAAGACAAGTTAGTGCTATGGCGTTTATGCTTGGATTTGCTTGGGCTTTAAGCAATGATTTACGCAAAGCTTGGGAGGATTATCTAGCAAGGACAATAGTAGTCGATGTGGCGTAAATTTTCCCTATTGCTAGGAACTAGCATAGCTTTAAATGCAGCACAAGTTGATATTTACGCTCTTGATGCAAAAAAAGAAGGTGATATTCTTACTGCGAACAATGATGTTATTATTTTTTCTGATTTTTATTTCATCACTGCCAATAAAGCAATTTACAATGAAAAAACCGGAGATGTTGAGCTTTTTGGCGATGTTAACATCCTAAGGGGACAAAACGAAAGATCACATTCTGATTATGCTAAAATCAACCTAAATTCCAATCAAGCCGATTTTAGTAATTTTTTCTTTTCCAATAACAATCTTGAAGTATGGTTTCAAAGCAAAACAAGCCATCTAAATGATAAAGTCTTTGAAAGCAAAGTTTCAGCAGTTTCAAGCTGCAATGTTGAAGATCCTGATTGGGAAATTCGTTTTTCAAAAGGCTGGCTTAACCGGGAAACCAATTTTGTTCATCTTTACAATGCAAGATTATATGTTAAAAATACCCCAGTTTTTTATCTACCTTATTTTGGATTTAGCGCTGATACTCATAGACAAAGCGGGCTTTTAATCCCAAAAATCGTTTTAAAAAGTAGCGAAGGCTTATACTATGAACAACCTATTTATATAGCCACTCAAGAAAATTGGGATTTAGAACTTGATCCACAAATTCGAACAAACCGTGGTTTTGGACTTTATTCTACTTTAAGATTTCTTGATTCTCCATATTCAACAGGAGAATTAAATTTTGGTGCTTTTAGGGAAAATAGCTCCTATTTTCACGATGAAAATTTGAAAAATCAAACCCACTATGGAATAGAACTAAAATACTCAAGAGATGATTTAATCAAATCTTTACTCAGTGATAATTTTCAAGAAGGTCTATGGATAGATGCAACCTATCTCAACGATGTGGATTATTTAAATTTAGGAAGTAGGGATTATCGAGATCTTAACTCGCTTGTAACCTCCAAAATCAATTATTTTTTAGCTGATGAAAACAATTTTTATGGAGCTTATGCAAGATATTATATCGACACATCTAAACTTAGCAACAATACAACCTTGCAAGAATATCCAAGCTTTCAATATCATAGATTTTTAAATAACCTTTTTGATGAACGCCTGCGTTATTCATTTGATGCTTCATTTCATAATTTTTACCGACCTGCTGGTTCTTATGCAAATGAGCTAAATTTAGACTTGCCTATCTCGTATCACAACGCTTTTTTTGGAGACTTTTTACACTTTACTTTTACAGAAAGATTTTATGCTTCTTTTGTAAATTATAGCAACGATCCCGAAAGAAACCATGAGCATTATTTCAGAAACACTCATGATTTTAATCTCTACACCGATCTTTCAAAAGCTTATGAAAATTTCTTTCATACTTTAAATTTAGGGGTGAATTACATTTTACCAGGAGCAAAATCAGGTAAAATCACGCAAGATTATCTTGAAGAATACGACAAAGAAAACGAACATACAAGTCTTTATACTGTGCAATATTTCTATAACAACGAAGGACAAAAAAAACTCAAACACAGAATTTCACTTGACTATCTCAATAAACAAAATGAATTCTATGAACTTGAAAATCTTTTAACTTATTATTTTAATGAAAACATCAATCTCAACAGCGAAGTGCTTTACTCTTATGAGCAAAGTCGCTTTACCAATGTCATCAGCCAAATAGAAGTCAATACAAATTCAAAATTTAATTGGATGTTTTCTCATGCTTATCAAAACGATGAGTATGGAAAATATAGCTTTATTGGTACAAGAGCAAATTATATTACCACACCTAATTACAATTTATTTGGTGGAATTTGGTTTGATACTCAAAGAGCTCATGCAAACATGTGGGAACTTGGCTATACCTACCAAAGAAAATGTTGGAACTATTCTTTAATGTATAGAGAAAGAATCGATCCACAACTCACAAGTGGTGGCATCACAGCTAAAAATCAAAGCGGAGTTTATTTTATTTTCAACTTCTATCCTTTAGGAGGAGTAAAATACGATTTCTCTTTAGCAGAAAGTGAAAACAAAATTTAAAAAGGATGAAATTTGCTAAATATTTTAAAAAATTTTACGAATTTATTATCTGGTAAAAAAGGAAAAATAATGCAATACAGCATAGAAATTAACAAAAATACAGAAATATTTGATATAGACAAAGTCGCCAAACAAGCTGCCGGTGCTGTTTTAATGAGACAAGGCAAAAGCGTTGTTCTAGCTACAGTTGCAAGAGAAGAAAAACAAGTTGAAGAAGATTTTTTACCTCTAACCGTCCAATACATCGAAAAAGCTTATGCCGCAGGAAAAATCCCTGGTGGTTATGTCAAAAGAGAAACCAAGCCAAGCGATGCAGAAACCTTAACAGCACGCATTATTGATAGAAGCTTACGCCCTCTTTTTCCAAAAGGCTATGCTTATCCGACTCAAATCGTTGTGATGGTTCTCTCAGCTGATCCTAAAGTAGATTTGCAAGTAATGAGCTTAAATGCCGCAAGCGTGGCACTTTATCTTAGTGATATACCTATGAAAGCTCCAGTATGTGGTGTGCGTATAGGAAAGATAGATGGAAATTTCATACTCAATCCAAACAATGAAGAGCTTCAAAATAGCACCCTAGATCTCTATGTAGCAGGTGTAAAAGATGAGCTTTTGATGATAGAAATGAGAGCCTTACCTGATCAAAAAGAAAATGAAATCTTTATCGAAGCTCCTTATGCTGATGTTTTAACTCAAACCACTTCACAAAATATGAATGAACTTAGCGAAGATGAAATTTTAGAAGCTCTAAATTTAGCTCAAAAAGCTATATTAAATGGTTCAAATGCTTATGAAGAAGCCTTTAGCAAACACGAAAAAAATTCTCAAATCGAACTAAAAAATGAGATTGAATATCCTGAAATTTTAGCTTTTATAGAAAATAATTTCCAAAAACAAATCAAAGAAGCCATCAACCAAATGGCAAAAAGCGAAAGAGCAAGCGAACTAAATAAAATCGCTAAAGAAATTTCAAATCTTGAAATCGCTAAAGAGTGGAGCGAAGAAAGTGTCTTAAATACCTTAGCTAAAGTCAAACGCAAACTTATTCGTGAGCAAATTTTAAATGAAGGCAAAAGAGCTGATGGTAGAAGTTTAAACGAGGTTCGTCCTATTAATATAGAAACCAACATCTTACCAAACGCTCATGGTTCTTGTCTTTTCACTCGTGGACAAACTCAAGCCCTAGTGGTTGCAACCTTAGGCGGAGAAAACGATGCTCAAATGATAGACTTGCTTACAGAAAAAAATCCTATAAGCGAACGCTTTATGGTAAATTATAATTTTCCAGGTTTTTCAGTAGGCGAAGCAAGTCCTATCAAAGCTCCAGGAAGAAGAGAACTAGGACATGGAAATTTAGCCAAAAGAGCACTTTATCCAAGTGTGGATGAAAACTATCCTTATGTAATCCGCTTAGTCAGTGAAATTTTAGAAAGCAATGGCTCAAGTTCTATGGCAACGGTTTGTGGCGGATCTTTAGCCTTAAAAGCAGCAGGAGTGCCAAGCTTAAAACTTGTTGCAGGAGTAGCCATGGGGCTTATCTTTGAAGATAACAAGTATGCTGTTTTAACAGATATCATGGGACTTGAAGATCATGATGGGGATATGGACTTTAAAGTAGCAGGAAGCAAAGACGGCGTTACTGCTCTTCAAATGGATATAAAACTAGGTGGAATCGATCAAGAAATACTAAAACAAGCTTTATACCAAGCCAAAGAAGGAAGAATTCACATTCTAAATATTATGGAAGAAGCCGCCAAAAAAATCATAGTCAATGAAGAAGTTTTGCCTAAACTTGAGCTTTTTAGCGTTGATCCTTCAAAAATCGTTGATATTATAGGACAAGCCGGAAAAACCATCAAAGAAATCGTAGAAAAATTTGGCGTTTCTATAGACTTAGATCGCGAAAAAGGTGAAGTAAAAATAGCAGGTAGTCAAAATGAGCAAATCAAAGCCGCAAAAGACTACATCATAAACATCACAAGCTCTCAAAAAGGAACTAAAAAAGGCTCTAAAGACAAAGATATATCAGGCTTTGAACTTGGGCAAGAATTTCAAGGTATTGTTAAAAAAATCGCTCCTTTTGGAGCCTTTGTGGAACTTAAAAATGGTGTTGATGGTTTATTGCATAGTTCAAAAAGCAAGCATCTTAATTTAAGCGAAAACCAAAGCTTAAAAGTTAAAATCAGCGAAATTAAAAACGGAAAAATTTCTGTGGATTTGTGTGAGTGAGTGAATTTCTAACTCATCCTTTTGAGCCTTTTTTTGACAAAGATTCTAAAATCTTAATTTTAGGATCTTTTCCTTCGGTAAAATCAAGACAAGATGGCTTTTATTATCAACACCCAAGAAATCGTTTTTGGCCTATACTAGAAACACTTTTTGATGTAAGATTAGAAAATATCACAGAACAACAAGCCTTTTTAAGAAAAAAACATATCGCTCTTTGGGATGTACTTCAAAGTTGCAAGATAAAAAATTCAGATGATAAAACTATAAGTTATGCAAAAGCCAATGATTTAAGCCCGATCCTTTCTCAAACCAAAATCCAAGCCATTTTTACTACTGGACAAAGTGCTTATAAATTTTTTATTAAATTCCACCCTCGCTTAAAAGCCATAGCCCTACCCTCAACTTCTCCTGCAAATTTAAATTTTTCTTTTGAACAGCTTTTACAAAACTATGAAATAATCAAAAAATTTACAAAATAACAAACTAAGCATTACCCCCAAGTAAAACAAGAAAAAAGCTAGTTAATATCTAGCTTTTGCGTGTTATCCTTGAATTCAAATTCCACTCTCTTAGCTCCAAAACCTTTAGCAATAGCTTCTAAAGTATCCTTAGCACTTTTATGAATTTTGCTTTCTAAATTTTGGATAAGATTTAAAGACAAGTCTTTAACCTCATCTTTGGCTTCTTTTATGAGTTTGTTTTTATCACTTTCGCTAAAACTAATCCCCGTACTATTGATAGAATCAGGCAGTAAAAAAGGTAAAAATTTAGCATTTTTTTCATCATAAAATTTCATATCTATGATGCTGTGTTTGTATCTACACTCTGGCATGATGATCTTATAAGCATCGTCCCCTAAAGGCAAAATATCAAAGTTTTTATCCCTTAAATCATACAAGAAAGTGATCTCAAATTCAAAAATCAAAGCAATCTGTCTTTCACTCAAAGACCATCCTAAAAGATTTTTCCAAATTCCATTAAAAGCGCTATCTTTTTTAGTGACAATCTCTTTACTAAAAACTTGAAAAACACTTAATTCTCCTATGGATTTAAGCTGCATGATATCGCTAAAACTTTGCGTGCTTTTTTCTTCTATTTTAGGGCTTTTATACTGCCTAAAAAGCACTACAAACAAAAGTACAAGTAAAATCATCACTAAAACAAATAAAATCATTTCCATTTTAAACCTTTCTAAATTTATAAACCTTGATTTGAAAAGATATATTTTTTCTCAAACGCTAAGAAAATAAAAGCATTAATGATAAAAATCAAACACACAAAAGTAAAAACAAATTCCACACTAAAATGTGAAGCCATAAGCCCTCCGCCAAAAGCTCCACAAAAATTTCCCAAAAATTGACAAGTTTGATTAAAACCAAAAATCACACTTAAATTTTTAGCACTCACACTTTTTTTAAGCAAGGCATTCACACAAGGCAAAAGCCCTCCAAGTCCTACACCTATAAGTAAACGCATGAAAATAAGCATATAAACATTACTTACTACAGCCTGCAAATAAAAGCAAATTCCACAAAATATCAAAGCTCCAAAAATAATCTTACTAGGCCCTATCTTATCGGCGATTTTTCCAAGTTTTGGTGCGAAAAAAAGATTGCTAATCCCACTTGCAGCCACTACTATACCCGCCCAAAGAGCCAAATTTCCACCTTGATGAATTTGCTCAACATAGATACTTAAAATCGGCATCACTCCAAAAGTACCAAATTGTATCACAAAAGTAGTGATAAAAAGAACGATAATAAGGGTTTTGTTTTCTTTCACTTTTTGAGTATTTTTCTTCGCCTCTTTTTGAATTTTTCTCTCATGGATGAAAAAATAAATCGTCACAAAAGAACAAGCGATCAAAAAAGCCACCATATCAAAAACCGTACTAATACTAAAAAATTCAGCCACAAAGCCACCAAACAAAGGCCCAAGCAAACTTCCACTTATAGAAGCCGTAGAAAGAGTTCCTAAAGCATAAGCCACTTTTTCTTTAGGTGCTATCACAGCGATAAACACAACAGCAGCAGAAGTAAAACCCGAAATTATCCCTGTTAAACCCCGCACAAAAACTACTTCTAAAGCACTATGAGCAAAGCTAAGCCATAAGGTTAAAACCGACATTCCAAAACTTGCACGAAGAAGCATATTTTTATAACCATACTTTGCACCCAAAAAAGCCCACAAAGGTGAAAAAACAGCCATAAAAAGTGGAGTGATCCCAAAAGCAAGCCCTGAGTAAAACGCTATTTCACTCGTATCAACATGTCCTAGTTCTTTGATATAAAAAGGCAAAATCGGAGCGATTTGACTAAACCCCATACTTGTGGTAAAAACACCAAACCAACACACAAGCAAAGTTCTATTGAAATTTTCCATGGATTTATTGTATGATATTTTTTATAATTTTTAATTAAAACTCAAGGATAAAAATGAAAAAAATACTCTTTATATGCTTAGGCAATATATGCCGTTCGCCTATGGCAGAATTTATCATGAAAGATCTTGTCAAAAAAGCAAATTTAGAAAAAGAATTTTTTATAAGCAGTGCTGGAACTTCAGGAGAACACGATGGAGAAGGTATGCACTATGGCACCAAAAACAAACTTGCTCAACTTAACATAGAACACAAAAACTTCACAAGCAAAAAACTCACTCAAAAGCTTTGCGATGAAAGCGATTTTTTAATCACCATGGACAATTCTAACTTCAAAAATGTTTTAAAAAACTTCACCAACACCCAAAACAAAGTTTTAAAAATCACTGATTTTAGCCCTAGTCTAAACTACGATGAAGTCCCTGATCCTTGGTATAGCGGGAATTTTGATGAAACTTATAAAATTTTATCCCTAGCTTGTAAAAATTTACTTGTTTTTTTATCAAAATAATTTAAAACAACTATATATTACTTCTCGTTTACTTTTTAGGCTTATACTTCTAAACGAACCGAAAAACATTCATAAGAAAAACTCCTTAAAATTACACGCCTAGCTTAAATCCCTTTAGCTAGGCTTTTCTTTAGATGTTTTTATCCTTCGGATTTAAAATTTTTACTATTTTAAGTGCTTCTTAAGAAAAAACTCCAAATTTATGTGCTACAATTACAATGTTTTATTAATTTTTGACAAGGAGAATTCTCATGAAACTAGTTAAACTTAGTTTAGTTGCAGCTCTTGCTGCAGGTGCTTTTTCAGCAGCTAACGCTACTCCACTTGAAGAAGCGATCAAAGATGTTGATGTATCAGGTGTATTAAGATACAGATACGATACAGGTAATTTTGATAAAAATTTCGTTAACAACTCAAATTTAAACAACAACAAACAAGATCACAAATATAGAGCACAAGTTAACTTCAGTGCTGCTATAGCTGATAACTTCAAAGCTTTCATTCAGTTTGACTACAACGCTGTTGATGGTGGCACTGGTGTTGATAACGTAACAAATGCCGAAAAAGGACTTTTTGTTCGTCAATTATACTTAACTTATACAAATGAAGATGTTGCTACAAGTGTAATCGCTGGTAAACAACAATTAAACCTTATCTGGACGGATAACGCTATTGATGGTTTAGTAGGAACAGGTATCAAAGTAGTAAATAACAGCATCGATGGTTTAACTCTAGCTGCTTTTGCTGCAGATAGCTTCATGGCTGCAGAGCAAGGTGCAGATTTATTAGGACATAGTAATATTTCAACAACAACACCAAATCAAGCTCCTTTTAAAGTAGATTCGGTAGGAAATCTTTATGGTGCTGCTGCTGTAGGTTCTTATGATCTTGCTGGTGGACAATTTAATCCACAATTATGGTTAGCTTACTGGGATCAAGTAGCATTCTTCTATGCTGTAGATGCAGCTTATAGTACAACTATCTTTGATGGAATCAACTGGACACTTGAAGGTGCTTACTTAGGAAATAGCCTTGATAGCGAACTTGATGATAAAACACACGCTAATGGCAATTTATTTGCTTTAAAAGGTAGCATTGAAGTAAATGGTTGGGATGCTAGCCTTGGTGGTTTATACTACGGTGATAAAGAAAAAGCTTCTACAGTCGTAATCGAAGATCAAGGTAATCTTGGTTCTTTACTTGCAGGTGAGGAAATTTTCTATACTACTGGTTCAAGACTAAATGGTGATACTGGTAGAAATATCTTCGGTTATGTAACTGGTGGATATACTTTCAACGAAACAGTTCGCGTTGGTGCTGACTTCGTATATGGTGGAACAAAAACAGAAAATACTGCTCATGTAGGTGGTGGTAAAAAACTTGAAGCTGTTGCAAGAGTAAATTACAAATACTCTCCAAAACTTAACTTCTCAGCATTCTATTCTTATGTGAACCTAGATCAAGGTGTAAACACTAATGAAAGTGCTGATCATAGCACTGTAAGACTTCAAGCTCTTTACAAATTCTAAGAAGCTTTCAAGTCTAACTTCAAGGCGGAGTTTTGCTCCGCCTTTTTTTATGCCTGATTTTTAAAACTTAAATTTATATAAAAAATTTTCCCAAGCTAAAACGCTTTAGGAAAATTAAGACTTAAACCAATTAGTGATTTTTTCAAAAAGCCCTTTTTGCTCTTGATGCATACCATCTTTGATACCAAAACTTTCACTTAGTTTTTCTAAAAGTTCTTTTTGTTCATCGTTTAAAGAAGTTGGAAATTTGATAGAAATTTGAACGATTTGATTTCCTATGCGAGAACTATGAACATCTTTTACCCCTTCTTTTTCAAGTACAAATCTTTGTCCATCTTTAGCACCCTTTGGTAAATTTAAAGTCGCTTCACCGCGTATGGTAGGTACTTTTATACTCTCTCCTAAGATAGCCTGGGTAAAAAACACTGGAAATTCTATATATATATCATCATCATCTCTTATAAAAGTATCGTCTTCAGCAGCGATGATCTTAACATACATATCCCCTCTAGTGCCATTTTTTAAGATATTGCCTTTAGCATTGACACGAAGTTTCATACCTGTATCCACACCTTCTGGGATATTAAGCTCGATACTATCTTTGCTTTCATTATAACCCAAACCTTTACAATCGCTACATTTTTCACTAGCCTTTTCTCCAATTCCTTGACAATCAGGGCAAGTTTGTGCAAAAGTGATAAAACCTTGAGAAACCCCAACCTGTCCTCTACCTTGACACTTTGGACAAGTTTGAAGCTTTCCATCTTTAGCCCCTGTTCCATTACAAGTTTTACAAGAGCATTTATAAGTAAAGTCTATATTTTTCTTACAACCAAAAACCGCTTCTTTAAAACTTAATTTTAAATTAACGATAAAATCTGAAGGGATTTTCTCATCATTTGAACTTTTTCTACGACGCGATGAGCCAAAGCCTTCTCCAAAAAAACTAGAAAATATATCTCCTAAATCCTCAAAACCACCAAAACCTGAGCTACTAGAACCAAATCCACCGCCTTTTAAAGCATCTTTTCCGTATCTATCATAAATAGCTCGCTTTTCATCATTGCTTAAAACTTCATAGGCTTCATTAACAAGCTTGAATTTATCTTCTGCTTCTTTATCACCTTGGTTTCTATCGGGATGGTATTTTAAAGCCATTTTTCTATAGGCTTTTTTTATGGTTTCTTTATCAGCATTTTGCGTGATTTCAAGAATTTCATAATAACTTATTTCCACATTATTCCTTTAAAAAATTTAAAATTTTACTAGAATTTTAATTTTAAAAATTCAAAAATATAATTTTAGCAAAAATAAAATCAATAATTTATCAAATTTTAAATAAAATTATGTAAAGATTTTAAAGACTACATAAAAATTTACAAGGACACTAGAATGATTAATGTGTTGATGATAGAAGATGATCCTGACTTTGCACAATTATTATCTGAATATTTAGCGCAATTTAATATTAAAATCACAAATTTTGAAAATCCTAAAAGTGCTTTAAATGTGGGTATTCAAGGCTATGATTGTCTGATTTTAGATTTAACTTTACCTGGAATTGATGGTCTTGAAGTTTGTAGAGAAATCCGACAAAAAAGCAATATTCCTATTATCATCTCATCGGCTAGAGGTGACTTAAGCGATAAAGTTGTGGGGCTTCAAATCGGTGCTGATGATTATCTACCAAAGCCTTACGATCCAAAAGAAATGTATGCAAGGATTATGAGTCTTATTCGTCGCACAAAAAGAGTTGAACACACTAATAATGAAAATATTAACTCTGCTTTCAAAATTGATGAAAGAAGACATGAGATCACCTATGAAGATAAGGTTTTAACACTTACTCCTGCTGAATTTGAAATTTTAGAATACCTTATCCAACAACACGGATATAGTGTTTCAAGAGAACAGCTTGTAAGTCGCTGTAAAAATCTAAAAGATAAAGATTCTAAAAGCCTTGATGTTATCATCGGTCGCTTAAGGGTAAAAATAGGAGATAGTTCAAAATCTCCAAAACATATTTTTTCTGTTAGAGGTATAGGATATAAACTGATAGGATGACAAAAAATTATTCTATTCATACCAAACTGATTATTTTATTTATTGTTACTTTTTTCTTGGTTTGTGTGCTTTTTATCGTTCTTTTAAAAATAGAAGGGAATGCCTATAATGAAGAAGAAAGTTTAAAACAAGAAAATCTTATAAAAAATTTACTCATCTCCTATGAAAACACTTCAGGTGTTGAAATAGGAGCTTATCTTGGAAACAGCGGTTTTAACGCTATACAAAATCCCAATCTTGTAAAAGCTATAAGAAATAATGGACAATCACTTTTTAAAGCAGGCGGAGAGCTTTGTACTCTTTCTTCTTTAAAATATCATAGCAATCTTTATTTTGATGTTCAATGTAAAGATTTTGATGGCTTGTATGAAGAAAATACTAGTGATAGGGTTTATAATCTTTTATTGATAGGATTTTTCTCTTTTTCTTTGTTGGTTGTTTTTATGTATTTTTCTGTATTAAAATCCTTAGAACCTTTAAAAAAATTAAGAAGACAAGTTGCCGAAGTTGCAAATGGGGAACAACCTGATTTTCTAGACTATCAAGAAGATGAAGTAGGCAAGATCGCCTTTGAATTTCAAAAAGCTTTCAAGAAAAACCAAGAATTAATCCAATCAAGACAACTTTTCCTAAGAACAATCATGCATGAGTTAAAAACCCCTATAGGAAAAGGGAGAATCATTTCTGAAATGATCAAAGAAGACAGACAAAAAGAAAGACTTATCGCTATATTTTTACGCATGGATTCTTTGATCAATGAATTTGCCAAAATCGAAAATTTATTTTCAAAAAACTACAACTTACACTTTAAACCTAGTCGTTTTAGCGCTATACTTGAAGAAGCTAAAGAACACCTTATGATAGATGATTTTAATAAAGTTGTAAAAGTCGATATAAGATATGACGCTTTAATCAATGTTGATATGGAAATTTTCTCTGTAATTTTAAAAAATCTTATCGATAATGCCTTAAAATACTCAAACAATGGCACTTGTGAGCTTTTTTGTTGTAAAGAATGTTTTACCATTAAAAATCCAGGCAAACCTTTAGCAGAGCCTATAGAGCATTATCTTGAAGCTTTTACAAGAGAAAAACACAATCAAGTCAAAGGTATGGGACTAGGACTTTATATAGTTTCAGAGGTATGTAAACTGCATAATTTTGATTTGATTTATTTTTATGATGATGGAAAGCATTGCTTTAAAATTTTCTTTGGAGATAAAGAAAAATAATGGTAAAAGGCCTGGAAAAATTCAATGAACTTGTTGAAAGTTTTGCAAATTTACCTACCATAGGAAAAAAAACCGCCATAAGGCTTGCTTATCACCTTTGCATAAATAATCAAATCGATGGTATGAAACTCGCACACAATATAGAAAATGCTATCCGCTTTATAAAACCTTGTGAGCAATGCGGTGCTTTAAGCGAAAATGAGCTTTGCGAAATTTGTAGCGATGAAGAAAGAAATAAAAACATTTTATGTATAGTTGAAAGCCCAAAAGATATACTAACACTCGAAGAGAGTCAAAGTTACAATGGGCTATATTTTGTTTTAGATGAGTTAAATGAAGAAAAACTTGAAAAACTAAAGCAAATCATACTTAAGCTAAATATCTCTGAGCTCATTTTTGCATTGACACATAGTATTAATTCTGATGCAACCATCTTTTTTATAGAGGATAAATTTAAAGGCTTAAACCTAACTTTTAGTAAAATCGCTCAAGGAATTCCAAGTGGTATAAATTTAGAAAATGTGGATTTAATCTCTTTAAATAAAGCTATGAATTTTAGAACAAAAATTTAGTAATTTTTATAAGAAATATCGGCTAATTCTTGCAAAGAAAAATCCGCAATCTTTTCATAAGCAAAACCTTCCTTGCTTAAAAAATCAAGTAAAGTTTTTTCCATGATTTTAGCTCCTTGTATAAGCTCATCTGAAAGCTTAAAACTCATCGCTTCAATACGCTTTGGCACACAAGCTAAGATGTGTGTTTTAGGCAAATCTCCTGCAAGTTCCATGTATTGTAAGGTTTGAAGCATTTCTATTTCATGGGCACTTCCACTCCAGCTAATTTTATTAGGCATAGCATCATAAGGAAAGAAAAATACATCTCCTATACTCGCACCTTGCGCTTCTATACAGTCTAAAACGATAAGTCTATCGTACCTAGCAATGATATAGCTAAGCTGCAAAGCCAAAGTTCCACCATCAACAAAATCTAAAGTAAATTCAGAATGAGTGAATTTGTAGTTTTTTTCAAGTTGTTTGCAAAGATGAACGCCTAAGCCTTCATCCGCAAACATGATATTACCTATTCCAAGGACTAAGAATTTCAATGCTTTTCTTCTTTTACAAATTTATATCCGCTAATAATAGCATCCATAGCACCATCTTTACCTTTTACTGCGTTAAAAATCGCCATGTAAATATGTACTGGCACAAAAATCATAATTACCCACATCAAAATTCTATGATAAGTTCTTACATCGGCCAAACCGCCCATTGCAGCTTCAAGCGGTCTTAAAATATGATATAAAAGCCCACCTAAGCCCTCATGGTAAGTATGAGTATAAAGAATAAGCCCTGTAAGAATGATACCTAATATCACAAGATAAAAGAAAAAATAAGTTACAAATTGCAAAGGATTATAAACCCCTTTTAAATGCGGATGTTTTCCTAAGAAAATGTAAAATTTTACTTGTTCTATCCATAATTTGATATTAAAAATATCCCATACACTTCTGCGTTCTTTTGCGCTTACCTTATCGCAGAAAAACAAATATACTTTAAAAATAATACAAGCGATTAAAACAAAACCCACCGCTTGATGTACTAAGCGGTATTTTGCTTGCATAAAATTTACGGGTTCACCGTTACTAATAGGGCTTTGGAACACATAGGAAAGATAATACCCTGTGCCAATAAGAATCACTATAGCAATAGCTCTTACCCAGTGCGTTAAACGCAAACCTATGCTAAATTCATATTCAGCTTTTCTTTGCAATTTTTCTTCTTTGTTTTGCATGAAAGCCTCCTTATAAATTGACATTCACTTTATATTCACTTAGATTATTGCCCTTAGTATCCATTACATGCACCGCACAAGCAATACAAGGATCATAAGAGTGAATTTTTCTAATGATTTCAAGTGGTTGTTTTACATCAGCGATTTTAAGTCCTATCAAACATTGCTCATAACTTCCACCTACGCCATTTGCGTCTTTTGGACTTGCATTCCAAGTAGAAGGCACCACAGCTTGCCAATTTTCAATAACACCATTTTTAATTCTACACCAATGGCTTAATGTTCCGCGTGGCACATGCCCCATATAGCGTCCTTTGTATTCTTTAAAATTATCGATCACATAAGGAGCACAAGTACTCTGGTCTACTTTTAAATTTTCAACTAAATTATTAAACGCTTTTAAAGCATTATTTGCAACGATTTTTGCTTCAATACAACGAGCAGCTGTTCTTCCAAGTGTACTAAATACAGCATTTAAAGGAAGTCCTGTTTCTTTTAAGAACTCATCTACCACAGGAACAACATTTTGATTACCTTTAGCATAATTTACAACGATATTTGCTAAAGGTCCTACTTGCATAGGATTTCCTTCATAGCGTGGAGCTTTAATCCAGCTATATTTACCCTTAGTATCAAACACTTTAGAATGGACATTATTTCCATGATGATCTACGCTTTCTCCATCTACAAGTCCTGTATAATTTGGATTTGTTTTGCCATCATAAGGATGTAAAGGTTCATTGTCTGCATACCAAGAATGAGTTGCCTCTTCAGTAATCTTATCTTCTTCTACTTCATAAACCTTGCTTAAATCTCCATTTTTGATAATACCACTTTCAAAAAGCCATTCATCTCTTCCGATTTGGAATTCTTTAAAGGTATAAAGATTATTTACCCCTATATCATTTAAAACACTTGCTTCATGTGCATAAGCTTTTCCTGCCATCACAAGATCAGGATAATACGCACGATTAACAAAGTCTTGCACTTCTTGGAATTTAACCATATATTCACCCATTCTTGCAGGATCGAGTAAATCCATAACGCAAGTTACACCACCAACAGTTAAGCTTTGTGGATGTGGATTTTTAGCTCCAAAAATCGCCATACATTGAGCAATGATTCTTTGAATTCTTAAACATTCTAGATAGTGAGAAAGAACGATTAAATTTTGCTCAGGACTTAAACGATAAGTTGGATGACCATAGTACGCATTAGCAAAAGGTCCTAAATTTCCTTTATCTACAAAAGTTTTAAGTCTTTGTTGCACTTCAAGAAGTTTATCCGCACCTGTTGCATAAGGATTTGAAGTGTATTTAAAAGCTTCATCGCTTGCTTTTTTAACATCAGCACTTAAAGCACTTACCACATCAGCCCAATCAAGCCCATGAAGTTGATAAAAATGCACAATATGATCGTGTAAAAATAAAGCCGCATTCATTAAAGTTCTTGTTAAAAGCGCATTTAAAGGCGGAGTAATACCTAAAGCATTTTCAACAGCAACTATACCTGCTTTATAATGTGAAAAAGTACAAACTCCGCAAATTCTTTGCGTCATAAAACCCGCATCTCTTGGATCACGCCCTTTTACTATGGTTTCAATACCACGCCACAAAGTAGAGCCCGCATAAGCTTCTTTTACCACATTGTTATCATCAACAACAACTTCAACTCTTAAATGCCCTTCAATTCTTGTAATAGGATCTACGATTATTTTTTGACTCATTTTTATTCCTTATCTTTTTGCATGGAAGATATAACTGCGTGTGCTGCTATAGCAACGCCTGTGAGTGTAAGCACACCTATACCGATTTTATCTGAAACACTATCCGCACCCAAACCAAAAACAGTATCAAATTTACGACTAGCCATAGGCTCTTCAAAAGGTCCCATAGTATCCCAAAAATTAGGCTCAGAACAACCTATACAACCATGCCCTGCTTGAATAGGCCAAGAAGTGTGCTGGTTAAATCTCTCTCTTGAGCAGTTATTAAAAGTATAAGGTCCTTTACAACCTACTTTATAAAGACAAAAACCTTGTTTAGCTCCTTCATCTCCAAAAGCATGTACAAATTCACCCGCATCAAAATGTCCGCGTCTTTCACAAAGATCATGAATTCTTAAACCATAAGCCCATTTTGGTCTATTATACACATCAAGTGCTGGTAACTCACCAAATAATAAATAATGAAGTACATTACCCACTATATTTTTTTCACTTGGAGGACAGCCTGGAACATTGATCACAGTTTTACTTGTTACTTTGCTTAAAGGCTGCGCGTTGCTAGGATTTGGTCTTGCGGCTTGAATTCCTCCAAAGCTAGAACAGGTTCCTATAGCAAAAATCGCCAAAGCATTTTCACTTGCCATTTTTGAAAGCTCATAGCCTGTTTTTCCATGTGCACCTATGGTTAAAAAATGCTCCGTATCACCCATAGGGATACCACCTTCAACCATTAAAATGTATTTATTTTTATGCTTTTGAATGGCACTTTCTAAATTTTCTTCAGCTTGCCAACCTGCTGCAGCCATCACTGTTTCGTGATATTCTAAAGAAATATAATCAAAAATCAAACTATCAATCGTTGGAGTATCACTTCTTAACAAACTCTCACTACAGCCTGTACACTCAGCCATATGAAGCCACACAACAGGAAGCCTATCAGCAAGCTCAGCAGCTTTTGCCACCATAGGAGTAAAACTCGCTGGCAAAGCCAAAAATGCCGTCATAGCACCTGCCCATTTCATAAAATCCCTTCTAGAAAAACCTGACTTTTCTAATGCTTTTGTAATACTATCATTGTCTTTCAAAGAAGGAAGCTTTTCAAGAGTCGATAAACGCGACTCTATTTGATGATAATCAATCATTATATTTCCTTTACAACATGAAATTTATTCTCTATAATAATAAAATAAAGGAAGTTAAAATAAAGTTAAAAACTTACTATCATAAGCAAATATTAGCATCACTCTTAATTAAAGCTTAATCATAAGCCTTTTTTAAGTTTGCGAATCAAAAATCTTGCAGGATGAATAGCGTGGATGTATTTTTTTTCTAAACACAAGGGTTCATTATTTATCAATGCACACAAATACCTTGCCGCTAAAACACTTGTACTAAAACCCCTTGACCCATGAGCAAAATTAAAATACAAATTACAAGACATTTTAGCTGGTTTTTGCTCCTTATTTTTTGTCCATAATAAAGCTTTATATTCTTCTTTATAAAACGCTTCATCATAAGCATTTCCAACTATCATAAAGCGATCACTCGAATAAGATCTAAAACCTACTTTAGAACCTATGATTTCTAATTTTGTATTTTTATCCATAAAATCGGCTATATTTTCTATATTTTGTTTATCATCTTCTTCTTTTGATTCTAAACTTGCATTAAGCCTATCATAACTTGCACCAATTACTTGCAAATCATCTTTTACAGGGCAAATATAAGCCTTAGAAGATAAAGGAAATGGGGTATCTAAAAAAGGTTTTAGATGTGTAACTTGACCTCTTACTTTGCTTAATTTCATCTCATCATAAAAAACAAAGTCTTTTGCATCTGCACCCATAGCATAAATCAAAACCGCATAATCACTTTTAACAACATCATTTTTAAATTTTAAACTAAAACACCCATTTTCAAATTTATAAGCTTGAAATTCATGATTAAAATATATACAAGCTTTGCTTTTTTCAAAAAGATTTTTAACCAATTTTTTTGGAAAAATCACTCCACCCTCTTCTAAAAAAGCTTGATTTTTTGAAATTTTAAACAAAACATTTTCTCTTTGCGTGTCAAATCTTTCTTGCATTAAATCATTATGTGCAAACTCCACCACACCCTTAAATTCTAAATCTAAAATTTGTCTATAAAAACGACTTGCCTCTATAAAAGAAAGCTCTGAAAACTCCCCTAAATTTACCTTAGGTTTTAAGATTAAAGAGCTTAAAATTCCACTTTCATTTCCACTTGCACCCTTGCCTAATTCTAAATATTTTTCAAAAACATCTATCTCAAAACCCCTTAAACTAAGCTCATAAGCTAAAACAGCACTTGATATACCCGCACCAATAATAGCTACTTTTTTATTTTTTAAAGATGAAAATGTTCTTGAAAAATACGCTTCTTTGTCTTTAAACTCAAGCTCATTTTCCAAATAAGCTTTAATCATTTCTCTTTTTCTAAAACCTTTGGTTTTTTCTACTCTAAAACCATATTTTTTTAATTTTTTTTGCAAAAAACTTGCCGAAGAAAAGGTGCAAATTTGTGTATTTTTTTTAGAAAGTCTTGCCACTTCAAAGATTAAATTTTCATCAAACATTTGCAAGTTTTTATTTGGAGAAAATCCATCTAAATACCAAACATCAGCTTTAAAATCCAATTCTTTTAAAACAGCTATATCTTCAAAAACAAGATCTAAAAAACAATCTTCAAAATAAAAACGATAAATTCCTTCTTTAGCCTTAGGATAAAATTTTAAAAATTGTTCTAAAAGCTCTTTAAACTCTTCATAAAATTCTAGTTTTTGATAAATTTCTCTTAATTGTTCTTTTTCGATATAAAAAGCTTCTACGCTAATATAAAAAAGTTTTTTAGGACGCTTAGAAGGGGTAGTTTCTAAAAAGCGTTTCAAAGTAAGAAAAAAATTTAAACCTATACCAAAACCACTCTCTGCGATAATAAAATTTTCTTGATTTTTCCATTCAAAAGAATGAGTGTAAACAAATTTGCTTTCATTTAAGCCATCTTTGGAATTAAAATAAAAATCATCAAAATCCAAAGAAAAAGGAGTATTATCCTTAAAAATTAGCTTAGCTTTTTTCATCGGTTGTTATAAAAATAACTCTCAACTCCATCGGCAATACCCTTAACCAATAAATCTTGAAAAGCTTTATTGGCGATTCTTTTGCCTTCATTTGGATGTGTAATATAGCCAATTTCAATCAAAATTGCAGGCATTTGCGCACCTACTAAAACCCAAAAAGGTGCTTCTCTTACACCGCCATCTACAATTTTATACTTTTTGCGTGTTTGAGTGAGTATATTTTTTTGTACATCAATGGCTAGTTTATTTGAAGCAACGATTTTTTCACGATTTAAGAAATTTAAAATACTTTGTTTTGAGAAATAATTAATCTCTTCAAAATCCCCTTGATTTTCTTTTTCTGCTGCCTTTTTACTTCTTTCACTTCTTGCAGGACTTAAAAAGAAAGTTTCCACGCCTTCGCTACTTTTGGCTTTTGTGGCATTTGGTGCTGCGTTAGCATGTATAGAAATAAACAAATCCGCTCTTTTATCATTGGCATATTTGGTTCTATCACGAAGATTGATAAATTTATCCGAACTTCTAGTATAAAGCACTTTATAACCGCGTTTTTTAAGTTCATTTCCAAGTTTTAAAGCCGTACTTAAAACTATATCTTTTTCTTTTAAACTTCCTTTTTTATCACTTAAAGCACCGCTATCTTTTCCACCATGCCCCGCATCGATAACCACAAGCTTTCCTGATTTGTAATTCGTATTTAAAGTTTTACTAGAACTTTGAGTTGCTTTTTTGTTTGCATTTTGATTTGTAGTTTGTATATAAAAACCTAAAGTGAGATTATTATTATCCAACTCCTTTAAAAGTTTAAATTCTTTAGGAGCACTCAAAACCACACGAACGGTTTTTGGATTGTATTGAGTAACTGTAATCACATTTTGTCCAAAAGTAAAGCTTTTTCTACTACCTTCTAACACACCCTTAAAACTTACAACATATCGGAATTTTTGATCTTTGGTATCAAATACTGCTATTTCTTTTTCATCTAAATCATCGCTTAAATTTAACACCACAGCATTAGAAATTTTATCCACATCTAAAACATATAAAGGTTCTTGATTTTCTTTTTCATTATTGGTTTTTTTATCTTGTTTTTTTGTTTCTAAAACTTTGGTTTTAATTTCTGTTTTTTGATCTTGCTTTTTCTCTGAAATTTTACTAACTTGCTCAGTCTTTTTTTGGCTAGTAGTTTCTTTTGAAAAAATTATTTTTTCTTCTTTAAAAGATATATCAATAGGAATTTTTTCTTTAGCATAAACCACTATGCGTATGGTTTTGGGATTAAATTGTGAAATCACTAAACGATAGTCATCAAATTTAAACTCTTTTTTACCCCCTTCTAAAACCCCATCAAAATCACTAATAAAACGATAGTTTCCTTTTTCGTCTAAAGCAAAACTTTTTAATTGATCCTTATCCAAATCTGCATTTAGTTCAAACTCTACACCTTGGCTTGTTTTACTTGACTTTAAAACATAAATTTTATCATCGCTTTTTGCTTTAGAAACGATACTGCTCTTTGGTGCTTGCGAAGTTTTAGAATTTGTTTTTTCTGTATTTTTTATTTGTTCGTTAGATGATTTTTTTTCATTTTTTTGAACTGTTTTTATAGGTTCAAAAGTTGATTTTTCAGTGTCTTGAGAAATATTTTGAACCTTAATATCTTTAATGACAGCCTTTCTTAAAGCATTAATACTTGCTTCACTTATACCACTTTCTTTTAACTCATTAGCATATGACTTGTCATCTAAATTTAAAGTATTTGAACTGATGATCAATCTTTTTAAAATTTCAATTTTAGTTTTTTCATCTTCATGAATAACACTTTGTATATAAAGGCTTTTGAGCTGATGGTGAAATTTTACTTGCACTTCACTTTTAGAACCGATAAAATTTTTATCAAAATTTGCAAGTTCATTTTCATAAGCTCCAAAAAGAGTTGTGAAAGCAAATACTAAAAATACAAAAATTTTAGCCATTATTCACCATTAACCAATTTTTCCATAAGTTCTTTAACACTGATAAGCTTATCTAAACGATATCCATTTACACCTGTAAAGAAAAGTCCTGTTTCTTTTTTGCCTGACCACGCATCAAAAAGCCTATCTGCTATACAATACCCTACTTTAGTCGCCTCTTTTCCACGTCCACAAGGCGCTACACAATTGCTTATACAATTAATCTTTGGACCCATTCTTTTATCTACCAAATTTAAAAGATTGGTTCTAACTCCACGAGCAGGATAGCCCACAGGAGATTTAATAAGCTCTATATCTTCTTCTTTAGAAGCTAGCAAAACGCTTTTAAACTCTTCACTCGCATCACATTCAAAAGTTCCTATGAAACGCGTTCCCATTTGAACACCACTAGCCCCTAAAGAAATAGCATTTTCTATATCTTTTTTATCCCAAATTCCACCTGCAGCAATCACGGGAAAAGACCCCCAATTTTTAGCCTCTTCTACCACAGGAGCGATTAATTTTTCTAGCTGATAATTTGGATCTAAGCACTGCTCATAAGTAAAACCTTGATGACCTCCACTTTTTGGCCCTTCTAAAACCACTGCATCAGGCAAGCGATTGTAACGGCTTTGCCATCTTTTGCAAATAATTTTTAAAGCCTTTGCAGATGAAATGATAGGCACTAAAGCCACATCAGGAAAATCTGCAGTAAATTCAGGTAAATTTGTAGGAAGTCCAGCACCTGAAACAATCACATTAAAACCAACCTCACAAGCATCGCGTGCTATTCTTGCATAATCATTACTTGCACATAAGATATTACACCCCAAAGGTGCATCGCCACAAACTTTTCTTGCATTATTAATCAAAGCTTGCAAACCCTTGCGTGAGTAAAAATTTTCACTTCCATAAGGCTTAGCGTTTAATTCTTTACTTGCATACTTTCTTTCTTCATAATATCCTGTTCCCACAGAAGAAATAATCCCAAGTCCACCATTTAAAGAAACTGCAGAAGCTAATCTATCCCAGCTTATGCCTAGTCCCATTCCTCCTTGAAAAATGGGATATTTTATAGTATGTTTTCCTATTTGTAAGGGTTGTAAATTCATTCTTTTACCTTTAATTTTGCAAATTTTCTTTTACCTATTTGTAAGATGTATTCTCCTTGTTCTAAATATATTTGCTCGTCGCTAACTTTTTGAGAATTTACACTTACTGCATTAGCGCTGATGCTTCTTCTTGCCGCAGAAGTAGAACTTTCCAAACCACATTCAACCAAAGCCTTAGCAAGCCAAATTTTTCCTTGTATTTCAAACTCAGCCATATCACTTGGCAAAGCATTTTGAGAATGAATTTTATCAAATTCAGACTTAGCATTATTAGCCTCTTCTTTGGAGTGAAAACGCTCTGTAATCTCTAAAGCTAAATTTTCTTTAGCTTTTTTAGGATGTAAATTGCCTTGTTCTATATCTTTTTTTATTTGCGCAATTTCTTCTAGACTTTTTTGACTTAAAAGTTCATAATATCTAAACATCAATTCATCACTAATACTTAAAATTTTAGCATACATATCATTAGCTTTTTCTGTAACACCAATGTAATTATTTAAACTCTTACTCATTTTGTTTACACCGTCTAAACCTTCGAGTAAAGGCATCATAATCACAGCTTGTTCTTTTCCTATGTTATAAACTCTTTGAAGCTGTCTTCCCATCAAAAGATTAAATTTTTGATCCGTTCCACCCATTTCAATATCGCTTTTTAAAGCCACACTATCATATCCTTGAAGTAAGGGATATAAAAACTCACAAATCGAAATAGGACTTTGCTCTTTAAATCTCTTGGTAAAATCGTCACGCTCAAGCATTCTAGCTACACTAAAAGTTGAAGTAAGCTCTACTATACCCGCGGCTCCAAGTTCATTAAGCCAAGTAGAATTAAACTTAATCTGTGTTTTTTCTTTATCCAAAACCTTAAAAACCTGCGTTTCATAAGTTTTAGCATTGATTAAAACTTGCTCTTTATCCAGCTTTTTACGCGTTGCACTTTTTCCACTTGGATCGCCAATTTGTCCTGTAAAATCTCCAATCAAAAACTGCACAATAGCTCCATGTTTTTGCAAAAAAGCCATTTTTGTTAAAACCACGCTATGGCCTAAATGTAAATCAGGCGCTGTAGGATCAAACCCTGCCTTTATAAAGAAATTTTCACCCTTTTCATAATAATTTTTAATTAAATTTTCTATTCTTTCTTCATCAATAAGCTCTGCACAACCACGCTTAACTTCTGCTAATATTTTTTTTATATCCATAATAAACCTTTTTAACCTTCTTTATAAGCATCATTTAAAGATGTAAAATCTAAAATTTTACAACGAGATTTTAACCTATCCTTGACACTATCTGGATTGATATTATCAGGAATTTCCATTGTAATCTCAAAATAATCTACCGCCGAATTTAAATCACTTGATAAATTAATTGTTAATAAATTTATCTGCATTTTAGCTAAAAATGCCAAAAATTCCGCTAAAACACCTTTTTTATTTTCCAAAGAAAAAATCAATTTATAAGATTTAGGGATGTTAGAATCCCATTTTATAAATACCATATCTTGATTATTATCTATCATTTTATCAGCTCTATCGCAAAGCTTATGATGGACAATAGCGTTACCACCTTTAACAAAAGCTAAAACAGCATCACCTCTTTTTGGATGGCAGCAAAAATCAAAATCCACATTAGCGATTTTATGGTTACAATATAGAGTAAAATTTCCTATTTTTTGCTCTTTAATCTCATATTTATCAAACCAATATGACTTCTTGGCGTATTTTTTAAGACCATTAACTATATCTTTCAAATAAGCACTATCTGTTGCTACTTGTCTAATACGTCTGGCTAAATTTTCTTTTTCTATCCAAGTTTCAATTCTGTTTTTATCAACTCCAAAAATAAAACTTAACATATTAATAGAACTTGCTAGATTAATCTCTCTGATTTTTTGCTTGCAAAATTCCCTTATACTTGCTTTTGCTTTTCCTGTTTTAACACTATCTATCCAAGAACAGCGATAAAATTTATCATTGCTAGTAACCACTCGCACAATATCGCCATTTTTAAGCTCGGTTAACAAAGGTACTTTAATACGATTTACATAAGCACTTTTTGCATGAAGCCCTACTTTGGTATGCACTTCATAAGCAAAATCAAGAACCGTTGCACCACGAGGCAAAGTGAAAATTTCTCCCTTAGGAGAATAAACTGCGACATCTTCAACATAAAGACTATCTTTAGCGTATTCATAAAGCTCAATAGCATTATAATCTTCTGCATTTTCAAGATTGTTTATACTTTGCATTGAAATATCTGTAAGCCAATCAAGACGAGGCGCAACCACGCTGCCATCTTCTTTATATTTCCAATGCGCTGCTATACCAAATTCCGCAATTTTATGCATATCAAAAGTTCGAATTTGTGCCTCTATAATACTTTTAGCATCAAAAAGTGTGGTATGTATAGTTTGATAACCATTTTGTTTAGGCAAGGCTATATAATCCTTAAAACGCGAAACCAAGGGATTAAAATGTGTATGTAAAATTCCCAAAGCTAAGTAACAATCACTTACTTTTTCAACCAAAATTCTTACCCCAAGCAAATCAAGAACTTCTTCAATACCAATGCCTTTTCTTTGCATTTTAAGATAAATAGAATAGCTATGTTTAATGCGTTTTTGAATTTCAAAACTACCTTGTCTAAAGCCATTACTCAAAAATAAAAGTTCGATTTTGGAAATAAATTCATTTAAACCTAATTGCATTTCTTGATTATTGGAATTGATATAATTGTCAATAAGCTTATACTCATCTGGCATAAGATATTTAAAACTAAGATCTTCCAAATAATTTTTTATGCTTGAAATACCAAGTCTATGGGCTATTGGGGCATATACAACTAAAGTTTCTTCGCTGATTCTTTTTTGCTTATCTTCTCTTAGAATATCAAGAGTAAGCATATTATGCAGCCTATCGCATAACTTCACAATCAAAACCCCAACATCTTCAATACTTGCTAAAAGCATATTTCTGAAAGTCAAGGCTGATTTAGTTAAACTTTTTTTAGATTTTGATGAAATGAGATTATCTTCTCTAATTTCTATAATTTTAGTAAGTCCTAAAACAAGTTTTAAAACCTCAGAACCAAACTGCTCTCTAAGTTCTTCTTCAGTGCAGTTTGTATCTTCAATCACATCATGCAATAAAGCAGCTAAAATATTGCTTTTATTTTCACTTAAAAATCCAACCAGTGTTGCTACTAAAATAGGATGTACCGCATAAGGCTCTCCACTTTTTCTAAACTGCCCTTCATGGCAAAATATACAGTAATCTACCGCTTTTTCAAGAATGGCATCATGGCCACAAATTTCGAAAAGCAAAGCCTTAGCAGCTTCTAAATCTTTACAATTTTTTACATTATCGATTAATTGTTCAAGCAATAATTCTTCATCGATTGGTTTCAACTAAACCCTCTAAAGTGATTTTATTTTCTGCAATTTCATATAAAGCTATATCTGCAAGTTTATTTTTATTTTTATCAAAGTCTACCAAAGGGGTTGCTCCATTTGCCAATTGTTCCGCTCTTTTTGCTACCACTAAAGAAAGGCGATATCTATCATTACCCATTTTTTCCAAAGCTTTTGCCGCTACTTCTTCTATTCTTTTATCCATAATTTTCTCCTTAATTATTTTTAACGATTGAACAAAGGCTAGTATCACCTTGTATGATTTTAAGCAAATTACCCTCTTCAAACATATTACAAACCACAATAGGAAGTTTGTTATCTTTAGCTAAAGCTATAGCTGTATCATCCATCACTTTAATATTATCTTGCATAGCCTCATCATAACTCAAAGTATTTAAAAATACTGCATCATCAAATTGTTTTGGATCTTTATCATAAACTCCATTAACTTTTGTAGCTTTTATTACCATATCTGCATCAATTTCCACAGCTCTTAAAATAGCTGTTGTATCCGTAGTAAAATAAGGGTTTCCAGTACCTGCAGCAAAAACCACAACACGACCCTTTTCTAAGTGTCTTTGCGCTCTTCTCATAATATAAGTTTCACAAAATGCTTCCATCTGAATGGCGCTTTGAACCCTAACTTCAAGTCCAGAGCTTTCCAAAGCTTCTTGTATAGCAATAGCATTGATAACCGTAGCAAGCATCCCCATATGATCTCCACTTGTCCTTTTAATCAATCCGCCCTTAGCAGCACTTACTCCGCGAATAATATTACCACCGCCTATAACTATGCCTACTTCTATTTGATTTTTTATAAGTTCTTTAATCTCTGAAGCTATGAATTTTAAAATAGAATTTTCTATACCAAAGCCATTTTCACCTGCTAAAGCCTCTCCTGAAAATTTTACTAAAACTCTTTTTCTCTCTTGCATTATTTCTCCTTATTTAACTTGAAATTATATTTTAAATTCCATTAAATTTAGCTAATTTAAGCTAATGAGTTCCAAAGGATTGATATGAAAATTTTTTTGAGTTACTTCAAAAGTAAGATCATTTTTTATTCTACCCACTACGGCACCTTTTTTAATATTCTTACCAACTTTAATATTAGGAGCAATCTTATCTAAATGTGCGTATATTGTATGTATGCCATTATCATGTTCAACAATAACAACTCGAGCTAGCATACTAGTATCTTTGGCAAAAACTATTTTTCCATCTAGTACATTTTTAACAACTGCATCGCTTTTATTGCTTCTTAAAACTACATTCTCGTTAAAAATTTTAAGATTGTAAACAGGATCAACATAATTTCCAAATTTTTGCTTCACAGTAAAAGAATCCAATGGAGCTATGGTTTTTTTTCCTGTGTAACGCTTGACTGAACTTCCTTGATAGCTTGAACCTAATTGCCTTATTTGTTGATTATTTTTTACTATTTTAGCATCATTTTTGTTTAAATTTGCACCTTCTTTATTATTAATAATTTTTAATTGATTTAATGTTTTTCTAAGCTCTTCTTGCTGAGCTTGTAAGTCATCGAGTTTTTTTGCATATATGGTTCGATCTGTTTTTTGTTTATTAATTTCGCTAATTTGTTTTTGTTTTAAACTTTGAAGCTTGACTAATTGAGCATTGTAATCCTTAAGACTATCATTGATTTTCTTAATCTGAGCTTGTTTATCATCAATAAGTCTGCTTACTCCCTCATAATCTTTAGAAATTTTAAAAATTTCTTCATTTAAAACTTTGTTTAAACTCCCTAAAATTTCAAAAGCCACAAAACTTTCTTCACTTTCGATATAGCCTTGAGGAATAGGTAAATCATAGGCAAAATCTTTAGCCATCAAAGATATAAGCTTACTTTCCATATTTGATTTACTTTTAAGCAAATCTTCATTTTGGCTTGCAAGGGTGTTTAACTCTTGATTTTGAGCCTTAGCACTTGCTTCAAGCTTAGAAGTTTGTGAATTTAAGCTTTCAATTTGCAAACTTAAATCTTTCAAACTTTTTTCACCATTTAAAATATCACTAGCCAAATCTTCAAGTTTTTTATTTAGCTGTTCTTGTATGCGTTTATTTTCTTCTAAACTTTTTGTTTTTTCATTTATAGCGTTTGCTAAACTTATATCAACAAACAAAAAAAAACAAAAAAAGATAAGAATATTTTTTCTCATCTTTTAACCTTGAACATAACCGTATTTACACACAACAAGCAAATAAACAAAGTAGCTAAAAAAATTAAAGTCAAATGCAAAATAAAATTAATAGGTGGAAAAATAATATCTACAGCCTTTAAGCTTTCTTGGATAATAGAAAGATCAAAAATTTGGGTAAAAAAGGCAAGTAAAATAACAAAAGCGATAAAACAATCAACCACAACCACCTTATAAAGCATAAAAGATCTAAACCAAAACGGAGCTCCAAATAAACACATAATTTCAATACGATCGGTATGTTCATAAAGCCAAATTCTCATCTGCTTTAAAAACAAAACAAAGGCAAGTAAAATAATGATAAACAAAAATAACCAAAAAACAAATTTCATCAAAATAAGCAAAGAGTATATCTTATCATGAGTTTTGGAAAAAGTTTCAACCTTACTAACACCTACAATATTTAAAAGTTGATTTTTAATCGAATTTAGTTCATTTTGATCGGGCAAAGAATTTAATTTTAAAGTATAAAATTTTGGTAGAGAATCTTTTAAAACTTTCAAATTCTTTTCAGAAACATCATTTTTCAAACGATCAATTAAACCCTTAGGATCTAAAGATTCAAGTCCAGCAAAAAATGGTACTTTTGTTTTTACTACATTCTGATCAAGTTCAGTTTTGCTGACAACTATAATATTATAATCTTTATTAACAAGTTCTTCATAATGCTTTAAAGTTGCATTTGTAACCAAAATAAATTCAAAAGCAAACATCATAAAAAGTAAAGGTAAAATTAAAGATAAATGTGTTTTAAAAAATTTCATTCATTTTTCCATTTTCTATATTAAAACGACGATAATCCACTCTTAAATTACTAGGAATTCTATGTGTTACCACTATAACACAAGTTCCTAAAAGCTCTCTAGCAGATTTTAAAAGAGTCCATATAATATCAGAAGAATACTCGTCCAAATTTCCCGTTGGCTCATCGCAAAGCAAAAGCTTTGGATTATGAGCTAAAGCCCTAGCCATAGCGACGCGTTGTTGCTCACCACCGCTAAGTTGATTAGGCAATTTATCTGCTTTAAAAGTTAAATTTACATGCTTTAAAAGCTTAGCAGCTTGATCATGACATACTTTTTTGCTATAACCTTTAATCATTAAAGGCAACATAACATTTTTTTCAACACTATATTCTTGTACAAGTTTATAATCTTGAAAAATAATCCCTATTCTTTGACGTAATTTTAAAAGTTCTAAATTTCCAATTTTATTCATCAAAGATCCACATACTTCAAGTTTACCAGAAATAGGTTCTAAATCTCCATAAAAAGACTTTAAAAGCGTACTCTTACCACTCCCACTTTTACCCGTAATAAAAACAAAATCATCATCCTTAAAAGCAAAACTTGCTTCTTTAATAACTAGTTCATCATAACCTAAAGTAAGTTTATTTGCTTGGATTAAATTAGGCATCCTTTTTCCTTAATTTCCCTTTTTAAATTTTTAAATTATGCTTTATTTTTGCTTAATTTTCAAGAAAAATTATATTTTAAACTGAACTTTTAAAATTTCTTTTAATTCATTTATCGCTTTAATATTTTCTTGAATTTTAAATGGCTCTTTAAAAGCAAAATCAATCGTTTTATCAAGATGCAAATAACAATGTTCAGGCTTATTAAAAGCTCCAAAAGCAACCTTTAAAAGCAAATTCTCATCTTGTTTATAGATGCTTTCAAAATGCAAGAAAAAATCATCTTTTTTTATAGTAATATTTTTAAAGTTCTGCTCTATTTTTTTCAAATCCTCTTTAGAAAATTTAACCGATGAGAGATTAAATTCATTTAACTCATAGTTTTTACACTCTTGGTTAAAATTCCACACCCAAAGATCATATATATTTTTTTCTTGCTTTTTCCATCTATCTTCATATTTGCTTGAAATTTCTAAATTTTCATTTTTTCTAAGGCTAAATTTTGGAGCAGGAAAAGTCAAAAATTGCTCTAAAGTAAAATTAAAATACTCAAAACTATCTGTTCTAAGCTCAAAACGACCATTTTGAACTAAAACCCTAGCACATTCTTTGCAAAAATCTTTCCCAATAACTCGCCTATAAGGCTTTTTGTCCCAAGGAACAGGGAAATGTAAAAAAATCTTTTCAACTGATTTTGATTTTAATACACTCAATAACAATCTCGCATCACTTTGGATTAGCAAAATATTATTTACATTTTGTGCTTTAGCAAGTTTAGCTACTTGAGTTAAAGCTGGATTGTAAATTTCCACCCCTAAAATTAAAACATTAGGATTTTCTTTTGCTTGATAAAGCAAATGTCTTCCTGATCCAAAGCCTATTTCTATATAAATTTTACCTTGAAGCTTATACAAAAGCTCATCAAAATTATCAACAATAAATGGTGTTTTTTCAATTAAAGCATTGTTTTTAAGTCCAAAAGCTTCATTGATAATATCCTCACAAAAACCTTCTTTAAAGATTTTTAAAGCCTTTTGCAAATAACCTATTTTAGAAGGTTTTGTATGTTTATCGCCTTTAATCACAAAACCATTTTGTGCTTTTTTAATCTGCAGAAAAAAACTCTCTTCTTGAACCTTTGTATAAATAAGACTAACATTATCATTCTTAGCAAGCCAAAGAAATTCAACATCATCCTTGCTATAAGGCAGATTTATTTCTTTGATCTTTTTGCTTTTAAAATTTGGCACTACTGAGCCGCCTTAACTTTGCTTGAAGGTTCTGAACGAAGCCCAGCTGAATCAATAGCAATAACTTCATAACTATATTCCACCCCTGGCAAAGCTTTTACATCTTTTAATCGCTTTTCTTTAATGCCTTTAAAAACTGCATTTTGCTCCCCGCCATAGCGTCTTACTTCATACTCAACAGCTCTAGTATCATTATCACTCCATTCTAAATTTATCCCTTCGCTTGTACTTTGAGCCAAAATAATACTAGGAGCCAAAGGGTTGCCTAAAGTTTTACCTTCTACACCATCTTTTGGCATAGGACTTTCAAGACCATCTTTATCCACCATTGTTACTTTATAATATTTGCTTTTACCTGCTCCTTCTACTATATCCTCATAAGAATTTTTATCAGTCTTTGCCAAAACACTAAAAGGAAGGAAGCTTGAGCTCGTAGAATAAACTTTATAATAAGAAAAATCTTCATACGTAGGAGCATCCCAAGTTAAAATGATTTTACTAGAACCATCTGTGCTAGCACTTAAATGCTCAACTTGAGGAGGTAAAGCCTTGCTTGTAGAACTTACAACTTGACTTGACCCACTCTTTATCCCATTAAAACTCACAGCAATAATTCTATAACTTGAATTTTCATTAGGCTTTAAATCACTATCGATGTATTCAGCGTTTAAACGATTTTTTACTTCTGCAATTTTTTTAAATTCTTTATCATCACCTTTGGTTCTTTCAATAATATAAGAATCAACCCTAAAATCAGGATGCGGACGCCAAATAAGTTTAATACGATTAGGCAAATTAGTCACAGCTTGAACAAAAGGAACAGCTTCAAGTCTTGGAGCTGTGCTCACTTCTATAACCTTGCCATCTTCTGAAATTTGTCCTTGCTCATTAAAGCTTTTCATCATATAACGATACTTAGTACCAGGCTCTAATTTAGTATCTACATAATGAGTTTGAAACTTATCTTTAATAGTGCCTACAAGTTTAAAATCAGGATTTTCATCACTAGAACGATACAAATAAAATCCTTTAATATTTTCATTATATAAAGGCTCCCATTCAAAAGCAATATTACTCATATCACTAAGACTTTTTAAACTTTCAACCTTTGGCAAGCTTTCATTTACAGCAGGCTCTTTACTTGAAGCTAGCGAATTCATTTGCGAAACACTACAAGCGCTAAGCAAAAGAGTTAAAAAACTCAAGTAAAAACTCAAGCGAAATCTTTTCATCATTCTCTCCTAAATTAATTTGTTCAAACATAATATTTTTAAAATCTTCCATCAAAGGTGCTTTAACAAAAATTTGTTCTTTGGTTTTTGGATGGATAAAATACAAAAAATAAGCATGTAACATTATCCTACAATCATACTTACCCTTATAACCATACAAACTATCACCTAAAATATAGCGATTTAAACTAGCCAAATGCGCTCTAATTTGATGAGTTCTTCCTGTAAAAAGCTTAGCAGCCATCAAAGTTAAATTTTCAGTTTTTACTACATTTATAAAAGCTGATTTTGCGTTTTTACTGAATTTATTTTCCTTATCTATGGCTATTTTTTTAATAGCATTAGAAGGCGAACGCATTAAAAATTTTTCTACTATAATTTTATCTTCTTTTAGTGGCAAATCAATTAACGCAAGGTAAATTCTTCCCATGCTTTTATCTGCAAGCTGTTCACTTAATTTTTGATGGGTGAAATTATTTTTCGCTATTAGTATAGCTCCGCTTGTATCTTTATCTAATCTATGGACAAGACCAGCTCTTATCTCTCCTCCTAAATTTGATAAAGTATATTTTTTTTCTATTAACCAATCCACCAAAGTGGCATTTTTAACGCTACTTGCTCCATGAACGACTAAATTTGAAGGTTTATTTAAAACAAGCAAGTCTTCATCTTCGTATAACACATCAATATCAAAATCCACTTCAAACTGAGGTTTTATCTCATTGCAAAGCTTTAAACTTGCAATAGAAATAATATCACCATTTTTAAGCTTAAATGAATTTTTATCTTGAATTTTATCATTAACCTGTACACAATCTTTTTCTATAAGTAAAGCAACTTGATTGCGACTTTGGTTTAATTTTTTAGCCAAAAATACATCAAGTCTTGAATTTTCATCTACTAAAAAAGTTTGCATTTTTTCCTTAGAGGTTTTGATAAATTTAAAATTTTAGTTTATAATTATAGCTTTATATTACCAACTGAAGGCAAATTTTGTTTAGATTAGATAGAAGAATTTTAACTCATTTTGACTATATGCAACCCATTTTATTTTTACCCATAATTCTTATTTCATTTTTCTTAATCTTTGAAGCTAATCCTTTTTTAGCAGAAAAACAGTTTGTTTATGCCTGTGTGGGATTGTTTGCTTTTATGGTTTTTTTCTTCTTTCCCATAAGGAAATTTATTTGGATTATTCCTGTTGCTTATTGGATTAATATTTTTTTATTGCTAAGCGTAGATATTTTTGGGGTTGAAAAATTAGGTGCTAAAAGATGGCTTGAAATTCCTTTTACTCACTTTACTATACAACCTTCTGAAATTTTTAAACCTAGTTTTATTTTAATGCTTGCCTATCTTATTTATCAAAATCCTCCTCCAAAAAATGGATACAAACTTAAACAATTCATCAAACTTAGCTTTTACATCATCTTGCCTTTTTTGCTAATTGCAAAAGAACCTGATTTAGGAAGTGCTATGGTTTTACTACTTGTTGGTTTTGGAGTGCTTTTTATCATGGGAGTTCATTATAAAATTTGGTTAAGTATTGTTATAGCTATAAGTGTTAGCTCTCCTATTATTTATACACATCTTTTAAAACCCTACCAAAAGCAAAGAATTCATGATTTTATTTCAGAAAAACCAAGTTATCAAGTAGCCCAATCAATGATAGCTATTGGAAATGGTGGTTTAACCGGAAAATCTCAAGATGAAGCTACGCAAACTCATTTTAAATTTTTACCTATTTCAACTAGTGATTTTATTTTCGCTTACATGATAGAAAGATTTGGATTTATTGGGGGATTGACATTAATTATATTTTATATTTTACTTATTTTTCATCTACTTAGTTTAAATTATAAACTTAAAGATGATTATTTTGCTAGAGTTGCTATTAATTGTGTTGCATTATTTATTTTTATTTATGCGGCAGTAAATATTTCAATGACTATAGGTTTTGCACCAGTAGTTGGGATCCCTTTGCCTTTTTTTAGTTATGGTGGAAGTTCTTTTACTATTTTTATGATTTTTTTTGGAATTTTACAGCATTTAATCACTTTTAGATATTTTTGGACGGATATAAAGGCTAAATAAAATATTTTTAAGCATTAATAAGATATAATTTTATCTTTTAATTCAACTTAGGCGGATTTATAGCTCAGTTGGTTAGAGCAACCGGCTCATAACCGGTTGGTCGCAGGTTCGAGTCCTGCTAAATCCACCATTCTACATATAAGCTATAGACTCTTTCTTTAAAAAATAACTTTTAGTTCTTTAAATATTTCAATCTTATATAAAAAAGTATGTGATGTGATTTTTTGAAAGATAAAGTGGTGGTTAGAGGCAGAATCGAACTGCCGACACGCAGATTTTCAGTCTGCTGCTCTACCGACTGAGCTATCCAACCACAATGTTTGATAAAGTAAAAATGTAATTGTATCTTTTTTTCTTTAATTTAAGTTTAAATACAAAAATAAAATTTTATTTCCCTTAAAGTTTTAATAAGATAGAATACCCGCTTTAGATCATTATCAAATGGAAATTTTTTGAAACAATTTGGACTAGATAGACGAACTTTTAAAATTTTACTAGCTGGTTATATTATTATTGCATTGTTTGGGGCTTTATTGCTACATTCAAGCTGGGCACATGCAACTCCTATTGATTTTTTAGATGCCTTTTTTACAAGCACATCTGCTGTTAGTATGACAGGATTAGTAGTTAAGAACACTGCGGTTGATTTTACCTTAGCAGGGCAAATTATTATCTTAGCTTTGGTGCAAATTGGCGGTTTAGGATATATGGGTATAGGTTTATTTGTTTATATACTCATACGCAAAAAAGTTGGTTTTAGTGCAAGAAATTTACTAAAAGAGTCTTTATTTTATCCATCAATGGATGGTTTATTTAAATTTTTTAAAAAGGTTTTACTGTTCATTTTTACTATAGAATTGATAGGTGCTATACTTCTTACCATGCGTTTTGCCCTTGAAATGAATTTTAAGAAAGCTTTATGGTTTGGAATTTTTCATTCTATTAGTGCTTTTAATAATTCTGGATTTACTATATTTGAACATGGGCTTATAGCTTATAAACATGATATAGCAATTAATCTTATTATCACTTCTTTGATTATTATTGGAGGGCTTGGATATTTTGTTTTGGTTGAATTATACTTTTTTCAAAGAAAAAAATTGCAAAATTTAAGCCTACATACAAAAATGGTTGTTGTTGCAAGTATTTTTCTTATTTTCTCTTCAACGCTTATTATTTTTGCTTTTGAATACTCAAATCCTCAAACTATAGGACATTTTTCATTTTTCGATAAAATTTTAAGCTCATATTTTATCGCTATTAATTACCGCACAGCAGGATTTAACACCTTAGATATGGGACATTTGCATGATGCAAGCTTATTTTTTGGATCATTGTTTATGGTTATTGGTGGTGCACCAGGTGGAACAGCTGGGGGTATGAAAGTAACAACTGTAATGGTTTTATTGCTCTATGCTTATTGGAGTATCCGCGATGGAAGAGTTAGAATTTTTGGACATGAAATTCCAAGAGAAACTATATCTAAAGCTTTTATTATAGCTGTAGGTTCAGCTGTTTATATAGTAATAGCTGTTATTTTGCTTTCCTTGCTAGAGTCAAAATTTGATTTTATAGCCTTGCTTTTTGAAACTTCTTCAGCTTTTGCAACCGTAGGAATTTCAGTAGGAAATGGTGGAACTTTATCTTTATGCGCTTTGTTTAGTGATCCTAGCAAGGTGATTATCATCATTATGATGCTAAGTGGTAGGATAGGTGTTTTTGCTTTTTTACTCTCGGTATTCAAACAAGACAAAGCTATTCATTTAAAATTCCCTGAAGGAAAGGTTAATTTATAAAGGTAAAATCGTGAAAAATCTTAATTATGGAATTATAGGACTTGGAAAATTTGGCTCAGTTGTAGCAGATGAACTCATTGCTGGAGGTCATACTGTTATCGTTGCAGATAAAGATGAGGAAGCTTTAAAAAGCATACAAAATCCTCCAAGCTATGCTTATATTTTAGATTCTACAAATATTTCAGCCCTAAAAGAAGCAGGCTTTCATGATGTTGAAGTTGTTATTGTCAGCATAGGAGAAAATGTTGAAAAATCAATCCTTACTCTTATGGCGCTTAAAGATATAGGTGTTAAAAATATCATTGCTAAAGCAACCTCTAATATCCATGGTCAAATTCTTTCTAAGTTAGGCGCAACAAAAGTTATTTATCCTGAAAAAGAAAGTGCTAAAAGACTAGTAAAAGAATTTTTAACCAAAGATGCTGATTATGAAGTTTTTGATCTTTCAGCAAATACTATACGAGCTATTAAGATCAATATAGATGAAAAATTAGCAGGAAATTCTTTAAAACATGTAGCACAAAATATGAAAGTGATTTCTTATAAAAAATTAAATAGCGACTGGGAAATACTACCTGATTTAGAAACCACGACAGTTTATAGTGGAGATGTTGTAATTCTCCTTGGAACAGTTAAGGAACTTAGAGAATTTGAACACTAAGCAAGATTTAAAGCCTTACAAGCCTTTACAAAACGCTTTAAGGCTGTTTTTTCTTTGGTAGAAATTTTATGATATATAACTTCATCTAAATAATATCTAACATCTTTTATATCTAAATCCCTTGTTTTGGCATATTTTTGAAGTATATAATAGGGAATTTTAATCTTTGTTTTTGGAAATTTTTTCAAAATTTGTTTATATAAAGCTTTTTTTTGCACACAAGAAAATCTAGCAAAAACAAAAGGCAATCCTGTTTTTTCGTGCCATTTTGCACATAAATCGATATATTTAGAAGGATCTTTTAGATAAAGCTTTAAAGCCTTATCACCTATAATTACTTTTCCATCTTGTTTTAATACTTTAGCCAGAGCGTTTGAAGTTGCTGAACTTGGATCTTTGGCATTTGATGTATTTTTTTCTACTAATACACTTAAAACTCTTTTATTAGCACAAATACCCAAATCTAAATTTTTATATTTTTTTCTAGCACTTTCTATGCTTGAAATGATAGCTGCATCAATTCTTCTATAAAATAAATCTTTATTTAGCTTACTTGGAACTCCTTTTTTATACTCCATACTTGCTTTATAACCATTAGGTAGGGGATATTTCTTAAGATATATATGTAAAGGTAAAAGATTAATATAATCAATTTTTCCAAAAATCATCTCTTTTAAAGAGTGTTAAACACTCTATCTCCTGCATCTCCAAGCCCTGGGATAATATAACCTTTTTCATTTAAACCTTCATCAATACAAGCCACAAAAACTTCTACATCATCATGCATTTGGCTAAATTTTTTCAAACCTTGTGGAGCAGCAAGTATGGATATAAATTTTATTTTTTTAACTCCTTGGCTTTTTAAAAAATTACAAGCCTCTATAGCAGTCCCACCTGTAGCAAACATAGGATCTATAACAATAGCAGTGCGTTTTTTTGCATCTTTGGGAAGTTTTTGAAAATAAAAATCCGCCTTTAAAGTTTCTTCATTTCTCACAAACCCCAAAAACCCAACACTTGCATCAGGAATCATCTTAAAAACACTTTCAAGCATTCCTAATACAGCTCTTAAAATAGGACAAATCATAATCTTTTCATCAAGTTTTTTTACTGTAGTTTTTTGTATAGGTGTTGAAATTTCAATTTCTTTTAAAGAAAAATCTTTACTCGCTTCAAAAAGCAAAAAAGATGAAATTTCATCGATTAACATACGAAATTGAAAGGGCTTTGTCTCTTTAGCCCTTAAAATTCCTAATTTATGTTCGATCAATGGATGATTGATACAATGAATATTTTTCATTTTAAGCTTTCAAAATAAGCTTTCTCATCAAAATTTTTCACCTTAGCCACACCATCTTTTACCGCAGCTGCTGCTACAGCTGTACTTACTGCAGCTTTTACTCTTTCATCAAAAGGTTTTGGTATAACATAATCTCTTCCAAATTCTAAAGTGCTTAAATTATAAGCTTTTTTAACCGCATCGCTTACAGGAAGTTTTGCAAGATCTGCTAATGCTTTAGCAGCCGCTACTTTCATATTTTCAGTGATTTTACTTGCACGCACATCTAAAGCCCCACGGAAAATAAAAGGAAAACCTAAAACATTATTGATTTGATTTGGATAATCACTTCTTCCTGTTCCTACAATCGCATCTTTTCTAAGTCTAGCTACATCTTCAGGCATCACTTCAGGAATAGGATTTGCCAAAGCAAAAATCACAGGATCTTTTGCCATGCTTAAAACCATTTCATCATCAAGAATTTTTGGTGCACTAAGTCCTAGGAAAACATCAGCTCCTTTTAAAACTTCTTTTAAAGTCTTTTCCTTAGAATCAACAGCAAATTCAAGCTTTTGAGGAGTTAAATCATTTCTATCTTTAGAAATCACTCCTTTGCTATCTACTAAAATAATATTTTCGACCCCTAAATTTCTATACATTTTAGCACTTGCTATACCTGCAGCACCTGCACCACTTACAACTACTTTGATGTCTTTAAATTTTTTACCACTTATTTCCATAGCATTCATAAGTCCCGCAGTTGAAATAATAGCTGTTCCATGTTGATCATCATGCATTATAGGAATTCCTAAATCTTGCAAAGCCGCTTCAATTTCAAAACATTTTGGCGCAGCAATATCTTCTAAATTGATCCCGCCCACAGTTGGAGCCAAAGACTTGCAAAAATTTACAATCTCTTCTATACTATGAACATCAATTTCTATATCATAAGCATTGACATTTGCAAATTTTTTAAACAAACAAGCCTTACCTTCCATAACAGGTTTTGAAGCCTGTGCTCCTATGTTTCCAAGTCCTAAAACAGCAGAACCATCACTAACTATAGCTACTAAATTAGCCTTATTTGTATAAGTATAAGCAAGCTCATTATCTTTAGCGATTTCAAGGCAAGGTTCTGCAACTCCTGGGCTATACGCCAAAGATAGATCATGGCTTGTAGCCATTGGCTTACTTGGTACAATATCAATTTTCCCACCTAAATGGTATTTTAAAGCTTCTTCTTTTAAATTCATTTTATTTTCCTCTAACTTTTAAAAAATTTTCTATTCTTTTTTTGCACTCATCAACCTCTAAAAATTCTAATACTTCAAAAATACTAGGACTTACCGCACTTCCTGTTAAAGCTATGCGTATAGGCTGAGCCAAATCTTTTAACTTTGCTTCTTTTTTTTCTAAAAAATCATTTGTAAAATCTTCAAAATCTTTACCTGTTTTTTGATCTTTAAGTGTATTAGCAAATGCTTGGAGCAATTCTAAATTATTTTTGTTAATAAATTTTTGTACTGCATTTTCATCATAATTTTGCGGCGCATTAACTATACTTTTTGCACCATTGATAATATCATGCAAGGTTTTTGCACGCTCTCTTAATAAATCAAGTAAAAATCCTGCCTTTTCATAAACAGATAAATCAAAGCCAAGATCCTTAAGCTGACGGTTAATCTCTTCAAAAGGCAAAGTTTTAATATAATGAGCGTTAAGCCATTCAAGCTTTTTAGCATTATAACAAGATGCGCTTTTATTAATATGATAAGGGTCAAAAAGTTTTTTCAAATCTTCTAATGAAAAAACCTCATCATCACCATGGCTCCAACCTAAACGCACAAGAAAATTAAGCAAAGCTTGAGGTAAAATTCCCATTTCTTTGTATTCCATAACATCAGTTGCCCCATGTCTTTTTGAAAGCTTTTTACCATCTTCTCCATGTATCATAGCCACATGAAAAAATTTAGGAATTTTAAAACCCAATGCCTCATAAAGCACAATTTGTTTAGGAGTATTTGAAAGATGATCATCTCCGCGAATCACATCACTTACCCCCATTAAAGCATCATCAATAACAACAGTAAAATTATAAGTTGGAGTTCCATCACTTCTTGCAATGATAAAATCATCCATTATATCCTCTGCTTTAAATCTCACCTCGCCTTTAACCCCATCTTCAAAAACAATCTCACCGCTTTGAGGTGCTTTAATACGCACAACAGGCTCTATACCCTGAGGTGGCGTGCCTGTAAATTCTCTATATCTTCCATCATATCTTGGGCGCTCTTTGGCAGCTTCTTGCTTGGCGCGCAATTCTTCTAATTCTTCTTTACTCATATAACAATAATACGCTTTACCTTCATCTAAAAGCTTTTTAACATATTCTTTATAAAGATCAAAACGCTCTGATTGGTAAGTTACTTCTCCATCATGTTCTAAACCGCACCATTTAAAAGCTTCGATAATTGCTTTAGTAGCTTCTTTGGAATTTCTTTTTAAATCCGTATCTTCGATACGAAGTAAAAAATTTCCACCATTTTTTCTAGCGTATAAATAATTATAAAGAGCTGTTCTAAGTCCACCTATGTGCAAATACCCTGTTGGGCTTGGAGCAAAACGCGTTGTAAGTTTTTCGTGCATTTTTTGCCTTTTCTTAAATTTTTATTGATATAATGCGATATTTATACTTAAATAAAGGTTTGAAATGAAAAAAATTTTATTAAGTTTTGCATTTTTTGCAAGTTTAGCTAGTGCAAATACCATTAATGCTATAGCTGTAGTTGTAGATAAAGAGCCTATCACAACTTATGATATAGATCAAACTATGAAAGCACTTAAAATTGATAGAAATAAAGCTTTAGGCGTACTCATCAATGAAAAAATGGAAATTTCACAAATGAAACAACTAGGTATTGTAGTCAATGATCTAGAGCTTGATGATGCTATAAATAAAATGCTTGCTCAAAACAAAACGACTTTAAATGCTTTCAAAGCAAATTTAAAATCCAAAAATCAAAGCTATGAACAATTTCGTGCAAATTTTAAAAAAGATTTAGAAAAAAGAAAGCTTTATGAAAAAATCGCAAGTATGGCAAAAACTGATTTTAGTGATGATGGAGCAAAAAAATTTTTCGAACAAAATAAAGATAAATTCACTTTTTATACACAAATTAATGCAAATATTTATCTATCAAACAATCCTCAAACTTTAGAAAATATCAAAAATACAAAAAAAACAATCCTTAAACCACAAAATGCATCTTTAAACACAAGTAATGCCGATCCAAGACTTTTAGGGCTTTTATCACAAATTCCTGTTGGAGGCTTTTCCCCTGTTTTAAATGGAAAAAATGGCTATGAACTCTATGAAGTTAAAAGCAAAGATGGGGCACAAACTCCTGAATATGAACAAGTTAAAAATGAAGTTTTAAACGCTTATGTAAGCGAACAAAGACAAAATTTCATACAGGATTATTTTGATAAACTCCGCTCTAAAATCAATATAGAATATTTAAGATAAAAATTACAATTAAAATTTCCCTTTAATAGGGAAATTTTAATGTCTTGCAAGATAATTTGTATCGTAATTATTATTAATAAAATCAGGATTTTCCATCATAGAAAGATGAAAATCTTTGGTTGTTTTTATCCCACTTATAAGCAACTCATCTAAAGCTACTTTCATTTTTGCAATAGCTTTATTACGATCTTCTGCCCAAACTACAAGTTTACCTATCATAGAATCATAATAAGGAGACACGCTATAGTCTTGATAACAATGACTTTCCATTCTTACATTGCGTCCTGCTGGTGGAATGTATTTAGTAATCTTACCTGGACTTGGCAAGAAAGTTTTGGAATCTTCGGCTGTGATTCTACATTCTATAGAATGCCCATTTAATTTAATACTTTCTTGAGATGGTAAAGCATAACCTTCTGCTACTTTAATCATTTGTTCTATGATATCAATCCCACTTACCATTTCACTTACACAGTGTTCAACTTGCAAACGCGTATTCATTTCTATAAAATAAAAATCCAAATTTTTATCTACTAAAAACTCAAAAGTTCCCGCACCTTCATATCCTATAGCTTTAGCTGCCTTAATAGCAGTTTCATGAAGCCTAGTGCGTGTTTTTTCATCAAGCAAAATCGCAGGGGATTCTTCTATAAGTTTTTGATGGCGTCTTTGCATAGAACAATCTCTTTCGCCCACATGAATCACATTGCCAAAACTATCTCCTATAACCTGTACTTCTATATGGCGTGGATTTTGTATGTATTTTTCCATATACATAGTTCCATCGCCAAATGCTGTCATAGCCTCGCTTTCAGCCGACCAATACGCTTTTTCAAGATCTTTTTCATTTTCAACCACACGCATACCACGACCACCACCACCTGCAGCTGCTTTTAAAATCACAGGATAACCTATTTCTTTGGCAAGTTTTTTAGCTGCTTCAGCTCCTGCCAAAGCCCCATCGCTTCCTGGGATCACAGGTACGCCTGCTCTTTGCATGACTTGTTTTGCTTTTGATTTATCACTCATTAAATTCATAGCTTCCACAGAAGGACCTATAAATTTGATGTTATGTTTAGCACAAATTTCAACAAAATTTTGATTTTCACTTAAAAATCCGTATCCTGGAAAAATCGCATCTGCTTCAGCAATTTCAGCTGCTGTAATAATAGCTGGGATATTTAAATAGCTTTCAGAACTTCTTGCTTTGCCTATACAAATGCTTGCATCAGCGTATTTTAAATACAAAGCATCTTTATCTGCTTCAGAATACACACAAATTGCTTTTTTACCCATTTCTTTAATCGTTCTTAAAGCACGCAGTGCTATTTCTCCACGATTAGCAATTAATATGCTTTTAATTTCCATTTTATAATTTCTCCACCGCAAATAAAGGCATTCCAAATTCTACAGGCTGACCATCAGCAACTAAAATTTCAGCGATCCTACAATCAAATTCCGCTTCAATTTCATTCATGATTTTCATCGCTTCGATAATAGCTATAGTATTGCCTTTTTTAACCGTACTACCTACTTTTACAAAAGGTGCTGCACCTGGACTTGGAGCTTGATAGAAAGTTCCTACCATAGGGCTATTTATACTTGGTTTGTTTGATTTTACACTTTGACTAGGTTGAGCTTCGTTTACAACGCTTACATTGATAGGTTGTGGAGCTGGAACTGGAGGACAAACAGGAGCTGGAACATCGCAGCACATATCTCTTTCAAGTTCTATTTCAAAACCATCTTGTTCTTTGATCTTAATTTTACTAATATTTGCTTCAGCAAAAAGGTTTACTAACTCTTTAATTTCTTCTTTTGTCATAAAATTCTCCTACAAAATTTAAGAACTTAACCTTGTATTATATAAAAAAACTTGAAATTTAACTTTAAAAAAGAAAAAAATCATAAAAAATATAGATTTTTTAGGTTATAATCCTTACAAACAATTACAAATATTAAAAGGTTAAAAATGGGCTTAAAAGCGGATAATTGGATAAGAAAAATGGCATTAGAACACAAGATGATCGAACCATTTTGCGAAGCAAATATAGGAAAAGGTGTGGTAAGCTATGGACTTTCAAGCTATGGTTATGATATACGTGTAGGGCGTGAGTTTAAAATTTTTACCAATGTTAATTCAACTGTAGTGGATCCAAAAAATTTCGTAGAAGAAAATGTAGTAGATTTTGAAGGCGATGTATGTATAGTTCCTGCAAATTCTTTTGCCCTAGCCAGAACTATAGAGTATTTTAAAATGCCTGATGATGTCTTAGCTATTTGTCTTGGCAAAAGCACTTATGCAAGATGTGGCATCATCGTCAATGTTACCCCTTTTGAACCAGGTTTTGAAGGACATATCACTATAGAAATTTCAAATACTACGCCTTTACCTGCAAAAATTTATGCCAATGAAGGTATAGCGCAAGTGTTGTTTTTGCAAGGCGATGAAAAATGCGACACCACTTACAAAGATAAAAAAGGCAAGTATCAAGCTCAAACTGGCATTACCTTGCCAAGAATTTTAAAATAGGAACACTTATTGCTTTAATTTAAAAAAAACTTAAGCAAAGGAAGACAAAATGTTTAACAAAAAAAATATCTTAATCACGGGCGGAACAGGCTCTTTTGGAAAAACTTATACTAAGGTTTTGCTAGAAAACTATAAACCTAATAAGATTATCATTTATTCTCGTGATGAGCTCAAACAATTTGAAATGGCAAGCGTTTTTAATGCTCCTTGTATGCGTTATTTCATAGGAGATGTAAGAGATAAAGAGCGTTTAAGTGCTGCTATGCGTGATGTGGATTTTGTTATACATGCTGCTGCAATGAAGCATGTGCCTATTGCTGAATATAACCCTATGGAATGTATAAAAACAAACATACACGGTGCGCAAAATGTCATCGACGCTTGTTTTGAAAATGGGGTTAAAAAATGTATCGCTCTTAGCACAGACAAGGCTTGCAATCCTGTAAATTTATACGGCGCAACCAAACTTGCAAGCGACAAGCTTTTTGTCGCTGCAAACAATATAGCGGGCAACAAACAAACACGCTTTGGTGTTACAAGATATGGCAATGTTGTAGGTTCAAGAGGATCGGTAGTACCTTTCTTTAAAAAACTCATCAACGAAGGAGCTAAAGAACTTCCTATCACTGATACAAGAATGACTCGTTTTTGGATCAGCCTTGAAGATGGAGTGAAATTTGTGCTGAGTAATTTTGAAAGAATGCACGGAGGAGAAATTTTCATCCCTAAAATTCCTTCGATGAAAATCACCGATCTAGCTCATGCTTTAGCTCCTCATTTAAGTCATAAAATCATAGGTATCAGAGCAGGAGAAAAACTACATGAAATCATGATTTCAAGCGATGATAGTCATTTAACTTATGAATTTGAAAACTACTATGCCATAAGCCCTAGCATTAAACTTGTAGATAAAGATAATGACTTTAGTATCAATGCCCTAGGCGAAAAAGGACAAAAGGTAAAAGATGGTTTTTCTTATAGTTCGGATAATAATCCTTTATGGGCAAGCGAAAAAGAACTTTTAGAAATCATCAATCACACCGAAGGTTTTTAAAATGCTTACTTATTCTCATCAAAACATCGATCAAAGCGATATAGATGCGCTTACAAAAGCTTTAAAAGATGAAATTTTAACAGGGGGTAAAAAGGTAGATGAATTTGAAGAAGCCCTTTGTGAATATGTGGGCGTAAAACACGCTTGTGTATTAAACTCAGCCACTTCAGCCCTTCATCTTGCCTATACAGCACTAGGCATCAAAGAAAAAATCGTTTTAACCACTCCTTTAACCTTCGCTGCTACGGCTAATGCGGCTTTAATAGCTGGAGCTAAGGTAGAGTTTATCGACATTAAAAACGATGGCAATATTGATGAAAAAAAACTAGAAGCAAGACTTTTAAAAGATAGTAAAAATATAGGAGCTATTAGCGTGGTGGATTTTGGGGGAAATAGCGTTGAAATAGATGAAATTTCAAGCCTTGCTAAAAAATACAATATCCCTTTAATCGATGATGCAAGCCATGCTTTAGGTGCCTTATATAAAAGTGAAAAAGTAGGAAAAAAAGCCGATCTTTCTATCTTTTCTTTTCATCCTGTTAAACCCATCACTACTTTTGAAGGTGGAGCTGTGGTAAGCGATAATGAAGAGCTTATCACCAAAATCAAGCTTTTAAAAAGCCATGGCATCGTTAAAAAAAGGCTTTGGGATAGCGATATGGTAGAACTTGGCTATAATTACCGCTTAAGCGATGTTGCTTGTGCTTTAGGGATAAACCAGCTTAAAAAACTCGATCACAATCTTGAAAAAAGAGAAGAAATCGCAAGTTTTTACGATAAAGAATTTGAAAAAAATCCTTATTTTTCCACGATAAAAATCAAAAATTATAAAAAAAGCTCAAGACATTTATACCCTATCTTGCTTTTTCCTGAATTTTATTGTCAAAAAGAAGAACTTTTTGAAAGCTTACTTCATGCAGGAATTGGCGTACAGGTACATTATAAACCAACTTATGAATTTAGTTTTTATAAAAAACTCTTAGGAGAAATCAGACTCCAAAATGCGGATAATTTTTACAAAGCCGAGCTTAGCATACCTTGTCATCAAGAAATGAATCTAAAAGATGCAAAATTTGTAAAAGATACTTTATTTAGCATTCTTGAAAAAGTTAAAAAGGGATATTGTGAATAAGCTAGACTTTAGAAGCCAAGATTTTAGCCAAACTGGAAAGGCTATGTATGAACTAGCTTGCGAACTTTTTCCTATCCCTAGAAGCATCACAGGGCAAGGTTTTAGAGCTAGCTTAGAAATTTTAAATAAAACTCTGGGCGGGGGGATACTCAAATTTCACTCTATAAAAAGTGGCACAAAGGTTTTTGACTGGATAGTCCCTGATGAATGGAACGCCAAAGAAGCCTATATCATCACTCCAGAAGGAGAAAAAATTTGTGATTTTAAAAAGCATAATTTACACCTTCTAAATTATAGCGAAGCTATCGATAAAGAAATCGAACTTGAAGAACTTCAAAATCATCTTTACTCCATAGAAGAAATGCCCGATGCTATTCCTTATGTAACGAGTTATTACAAAAGACGTTGGGGATTTTGTCTCACGCATAATGAAAGAAAAAAACTCAAAAAAGGCAAATACAAAGTCTATATCAATGTGAAACATGATGAAAATGGGGTTTTGGATTATGCTGATTTTATCCTACCTAGTACGCAAAATTCAAAAGATGAAATTTTAATTTCAACCTATCTTTGTCATCCTTCCATGGCAAATAATGAGCTTAGTGGTCCTGTGGTGGCTATTTTCCTAGCAAAGTGGCTTTTGAGTTTAAAAGAAAGAAGGTATAATTACCGCTTTGTCATCATTCCTGAAACCATAGGCTCTATAGTCTATCTTAGCAAAACATTTAGAGCATTTAAAAAAACATGTTAAAGCAGGCTTTGTGCTTTCTTGCTTAGGTGATGATCATGCTTACTCACTCATACACACACCCAAAGAAAACACTCTAAGCGATAAAGTTGCCTTGCATACGCTTAAAAATAAAGAAAATTTCAAAGCTTTTAGTTTTTTGGATCGTGGAAGCGATGAAAGACAATACAATGCTCCGCTTGTAAATCTTGGCATTGTAGGAGTATGTCGCACAAGATACCTAGAATACGAACAATACCACACCAGCAAAGATGATCTCAATTTTATCTCTGAAAAAGGTTTAATGGGTGGACTTCAAAGCATACAAGAAATGATTTTAAATCTAGAAATCAACGCTGTATATGAAAACACCATAGTATGCGAACCCAATCTTGGCAAAAGAGGACTATATCATACCCTTAGCACTGCCAATGACATTCCTTTAGCTTGTAATTTTCTAGCTTACTGTGATGGAGAGAATGATATCATCGATATAGCCAATATCTTAAATATGCAAGCTTATGAATTTAAAGAACTTTTGGAAAAAATAAAATTTTATGGACTAGTAAAATGAAATATTTTTTAGAACACAATGACAAAAAATACTCCGATAAGGATTTAATAGATGCTTTTTATCAACTAGGTATAAAAAGAGGCGATATTTTATGCGTACATACAGAACTTTTTAACTTTGGCATACCTTTGCTTTCTAGAAATGAATTTTTACAGACTATACTTAATTGTTTTTTTGAAGTTATAGGCAAAGAAGGCACTTTGATCATGCCAACCTTTACTTATAGTTTTTGCAAAAATGAAATTTATGACAAAATAAATTCCAAAACAAAAATGGGAGCATTAAATGAATATTTTCGCAAACAAACAGGAGTAAAACGCACAAATGATCCTATATTTTCTTTTGCTATAAAAGGAGCGAAAGAAGAATTATTTTTAAAAGATACAACAAGTTGCTTTGGGGAAAATTGTGTTTATGAGGTTTTAACTAAAGAGAATGGAAAATATATGACATTTGGAGGCCAAGGACACACACTAACACATTATGCAGAAGAACAATTTAATGTATTTTACAGATATCATAAAATTTTCTCTGGAATTTTAATTGATGAAAACAATATATCATACAATAAAACCATTAGTTATTATGTTAGAAAACTTGACATATCTTCTGAGCCCAATTTAATTAACATTATCAATATTGTTAATAATACTAAAAATTTTAAAAAAAACAATTTTGCAGGAGATCATATAAATATTTACAACGCTAAAGAATATATAGAAATTTTATGGAAAAAATTAGGTATAAACCAAACAATTCTAATAGAAAATTATGATACAATATATTAATTTTCAACATTCTCAAGAAAGTGGTATACAATGGAAAAACAATTTTATGAAATTTTAGAAAATATACTTGAAACCAAAGTAGATGAAAATACAAATTTAAGCATGGAAAACTGCAAGAACTGGACTTCTTTAGCTCATATTGATATCATCATGAGTTTAGAAGAAGAATTTGAAATCAAATTTAGCAAAGATGAATTAAGTCAGCTAAAATCTCAAAATGAACTTTTAAAAGCTATTAAGGAGAAATTATGTTAAAAAATACTAAAAAACTATTTAAACTCATAGAAGAAAAAAATGCTTTGCATAAAAAATGTTTAGATGGATTGCAACTTTCAGATGAAGAATATAATGATTTAGAAAAACTTATCATCTATTATAAAGATACATTAAACATCAATCTAGAAGAACAAGCTAAAAGTTATATAGTTGTACTCAATGACACTCTAGAAGAAACTAAATATTTTATAGAATTTGGAAAATATAGATATAGCACTTTAGCAGAAGTAAAAAATATGGTATATTTCAATGAAAATTATATGAAGCAATACATGGTGGGACTTGCTATATCTTCTTTTATTTGGAATGCTCATATTGAAGTTAGAAGATATTTTGCTAAATATATAGATAAAAAACAAGATCGAAAAAGCACTTATCTTGAAATCGGTCCTGGTCATGGAGAATTTTTTGTTAAAGCACTAAGAAGTCAAAAATTTATAGAATATTATGGAATAGATATTTCTCCTATAAGTTGTCAAATGAGCAAAGATATGGTAGAAAATCAATTTGGAGTAATTAATCAAAATAATTTTAAATGTGATTTTATATGTAAAGATTTCACTAAATGCAATTTCAACAATAAAGCAGATTTAGTTGTAATGGGAGAAGTCTTGGAGCACGTAGAACAACCTTTACAGTTTATGAAAGATGTAAAAACTTTACTGAATGATGGTGGAGAAATTTTTGCAACCATCCCTATCAACGCTCCTGCTATTGACCATATTTATTTATTTTCCCATCCTGATGAAGTTAAAGATTTGCTTGAAAATGCAGGTTTAAAAATCAAAGAATGCGAATATTTTATGGCAAATAATTATTCTTTAGAAAAAGCATTAAAAACAAAAAATGCCATTGTTATGGCAGTGGTTTTGGAAAAATAATGAATCTTTTTTCACCCCATTTAAAACGCAATGAGCTTATAAAATTCGCCAAAGAATTAGACTTTAGCAAAAGTCAAGATCTTCTTATTAATGTCCATAGAAATCATGCTTTTGAAGGAGTGCAAAGTATCATTGCTCCTTTTTTACATTTTGCTAATTTAAGAGCTGAGTTTAATTTCAGCTCTTATGATGATAGCTTGAGTTTTGATAACTTTAAAGAAGCTAGTTTAGAACTTTTATGGCTAGATTTAACCCGCTATAAAAATAATGTGCAAAATTTTATAGAAGAAAGACTTTTAGAACTAAGAAAAATTTCACAAAACCCTATTTTAGTTCTTAGTTTAGGAGAATTTAAAACAGATAAAAAAATTTTAAATTGTGAAATTTTTAACATAGAAAAACTCATAAAAGAGTATTTTGATGAAGAAGATATTTTAGACCTAGCTAAAGAAGAACTTACAGGCTCTAAGCTTAATAATAAAGCCTTGATTTTTTTAGCACAAATTTTAGGACTTAGCCTCATCCCTGCACTCGTAAAACCCGCTCTTAAAGCTCTTGTACTTGATCTTGATAATACCTTGTATCAAGGAATTTTAGGTGAAGAGGGTATAGATAATCTTAATTTAAGTCCTTTGCACAAAACCTTACAAGAAAAAATTAAAACTTTTAAAAAACAAGGCTTTTTACTTGCCCTAGCTTCAAAAAATGAAGAAAAAGACGCAAAAAAACTTTTTGAAACAAGGAAAGATTTTATCTTACAATGGGATGATTTTGATGCTAGAATGATCAATTGGGAACCAAAGGGTGAAAATATCTTAAAAATTGCTAAAAAATTTAATATAAATACTAACGCTATGCTTTTTATAGATGATAATATCGCCGAGCTTGAAAATACCAAATTTACAGGCGTTAAAACACTTTTATGCGATGAAAATATACTTTATAAAATCAAACTTTTTCCTAATCTTTTAAAACTTTCAAATACCAAAGAAGATCAAATTCGTGCCAAAGATATAGCAGCCAATGCTTTAAGAGAAGAGCTTAAAAGCTTAAGCGATGAAGAATATTTTCAAAATCTTGAAATCAGCTTAAATTTTAGCAAAAATGATCTGCAAAATATCCCTCGCATTAGCGAACTTTTAGGCAAAACCAATCAATTTATCGCTAATTACACACGCTTAAATCAAGAAAAAGTCGCACAACACATGCAAAAAGAACTCATTGTAAGTGTGAGTATGAGTGATAAATTAAGCGATAGTGGGATTATCGCTATTTTTGTTTTTTCTTGTAAAGAAGGAAATTTATTTATCGATGATCTTTGCATTTCTTGTAGGGCTTTAGGTAGAAAACTTGAAACTAGAATGTTTTTTAAAGCCTTTGAACTAGCTTTACATTTCTTTGATCTTAAAAACAATAATGCAAGGCTTTACTATCAAAAAGGCGAAAGAAATATGCCATTTTTGAGCTTTTTAGAACAAATTTCCAAAGAATTTGAAAAAAACTCAGCCCTTATTCCATTTCAAAATTTAAACTTCAAAGGACTTATAATCCATGAAAACTAGATTTGATAAAGCTAAAATTTCAGGCATTTGCGTAAGCGTACCTGAACATAAAATTTGCATTGATGATGAGTTAGAAAGCGTTTTTTCAAACGATATCAAAACCCTTAAAAGAATGAAAAAAGTCATAGGTTTAAACACGCGTTATATTTGCGATGAAAACACTTGCGTAAGCGATCTTGGAAAACACGCAGCCAATACACTTTTACAAGGTTTAAATATAGATAAAAATAGCCTTGATGCACTCATCGTAGTAACTCAAAGTCCTGATTTTTTCATGCCTTCTACGGCTTGTTATTTACACCAACTTTTAAATTTAAGCTCCAAAACCATAGCTTTTGATTTAGGGCAAGCTTGTGCAGGGTATTTATACGGCTTATTTGTCGCTCATTCTTTAATACAAAGTGGCTTAGGTAAAATTTTACTCATTTGTGGAGATACTTTAAGCAAATTCATCCACCCTAAAAATATGAATTTAGCTCCTATTTTTGGTGATGGAGTAAGTGCAACTTTAATTGAAAAAACGGATTTTAACGAAGCTTTTTTTGAGCTTGGAAGCGATGGAAAATATTTTGATAAACTCATCATTCCAAAAGGTGCGATGAGAATACCTAAAGCAGATATTTTCAACGATGATTCACTCATGCAAACTGAGGAGTTTAGACAATTAGAAAATCTTTATATGGACGGAGCAAATATTTTCAATATGGCTTTGGAATGCGAACCTAAAAGCTTTAAAGAAATTTTAGAATTTTCTAAAGTAGATGAAAAAGACATTGCTTTTCATCTTTTTCATCAATCCAATGCGTATTTGGTTGATTGCATCAAAGAAGAATTAAAACTTAATGATGATAAAGTTCCTAATTTCATCATGGAAAAATACGCTAATTTAAGCGCTTGTTCACTACCTGCCCTACTTTGCGAACTAGATACTCCAAAAGAATTTAAAGCGAGTTTAAGTGCTTTTGGTGCAGGGCTTAGCTGGGGAAGTGCGGTGCTAAATTTCAAAGATTTATACACAAAAGATATTTTAATTTACACAAAGGAGAAATAATGACAAAAACTGAATTTTTAGAAGAGCTTAAAGAAGCTATGCATAGAGATGAAGACTTAAACGAGGATATGCTACTTGATGATATAGATGAGTGGGATAGTTTGGCTTTTGTATCTGTGATGGTGCTTTATAAAAATCTTTTTACTTTAAAAATCACAGCCGAGGACTTGAAAAATTGTCAAAAAGTAAGTGATTTAATCAATTTAGCAAAGCTTGATTAAAACCTTTAAGGTTTTAATCTTTTATCACTAATTCAAATTTGTCACCCACATCTTTAAATATAAACACTTTATTTCCACAAGGATAAGAGATGGAATTTTCTTGCATGAAAGATTTTCTTCCTTGTAGTTTTTCAAGCATTAAAGGAAGTTCTTTTCTAAATAAGGCTTTATCAGGTATACCACAACCATGATCTAAATTTTTAATAAATTTTCCATCAATTTTATTTTCATCTATCAAATTTAAGCTTACATCATATCCTAAAATTTTAATATTTGCATGGTTTGTTGTTTAAAATTGGCAGGCGTTAGAGGATCTTTATCGCTATGATAACTCACATAAATAATATTTTTATTTTTTTGACTTTGCAAAATCAAATGATCCTTATTTAACAATGTTCTAATAAAATAATTTTCATTATTAAAAAATAAGGTGAATTTTCTTTACGCGTCCAGTGGGTTTTTAGAAAACAACTCACAAAAAAATGATCGCCCTGCATATACATATCCCCATTAGTATCTTTGCTTTTAAATTCCAACTCTCTACCAATAATATAATTAAGCGGTGGAACAGCCGAACCCGAATTATCAATCACACCATCCACATACCAAGGAGCTATCTTTGCTATGAGCAAGGCTAAGTATCCTCCATAAGACCCCCCCCCCATAAATTTTTGGTAAATCTGCAAATTCTGGAAAACGTTTAACTAAATCTTTTAAAGCATTGATATGATCAATAGCTGCCATAATGCCATAGTTTTGATAATCTCCATTAGGTGGGATAAAATCACAAGAAAGTTCTATTTTTTGGCTTTCATCAACCAAACCTGCTTGTTTCATTTCATTAGCTTTTTGCTCTATAAGAGGAATAATTTGTTCAAAATTATCTTTATTAACCGATAAATGTCCTAAATTAATATTTTTTAAAATACCATTGATACGCTCTAAATCATCTTGATTGGGAATAAGCTTTGGATTATACTTTTGATCAATACTTTGTCTTGCACAAAAACAATGATAAAAAACATGTATCACTACAACATCAAAATTTTTAGCAATATATTCCCTATCAAAATCTAAAAAAGAAATATTTGCATTAGCTCCAAAACCACCCACTATAAAAACTATGGCTTTAATATCTTTTTCATTATCATAACTTATACGGTATTCAAGCTTGCTAGTTCTTTTTATATTTAATTCTACATCATCACAAGAATCAATTTCAAAGGTTTGGTTTATAAGCAATTTTAAGCCTTTTATTGTATTTTAAAGACAATTATACTTAAATTTTAGTAAAATACAACACAAAAAACAAGGCTTAACTATGAAAAATCTTTGCATAATCCCTGCTCGTGGTGGATCAAAAAGAATTCCTAGAAAAAATATCATTGATTTTCTAGGTAAACCTTTAATCTCTTATAGCATAGAAAATGCTTTAAATTCAGGCATTTTTGATGAAGTAGTGCTTTCAAGCGATGATGAAGAAATCATAGAAGTAGCCTTAAAATACGGTGCAAAAGCTCCATTTATGCGTGATAAAAATTTAAGCGATGATTATGCTTCAAGCACTACTGCAGTGCAAAATGCCATAGAAATTTTACAAAGCCAAAATCAAATTTATGATCATGTCTGTTGTCTTTATGCTACTGCTCCGCTTTTAAATAAAAACATTTTAAAACAAGCTTATGAAAAATTTATACAAAATGAAAGCAAGTTTTTATTTGCCGCCACTGAGTTTGAGTATCCTATACAAAGGGCTTTTTATCTAAATGAGAATAATCAAGTTTATATGTTTGATGAAAAACATTATAAAAGTCGTTCACAAGACTTAACAAAAGCTTATCACGATGCAGGAGCTTTTTATTTTGGCACAAGTAAAGCTTGGCTTGAAGAAGATTTTATGTTTAAACCTCATTCTAGTGTATTTGTATTGCCAAGAAATTTAGTTTGCGATATAGATACCATGCAAGATTTAGAATTTGCAAAAATACTTTATAAGGCAAATCATGAAAGTGCTTTTTAGAAGCGATAGCTCCAGTCAAATAGGCTTTGGACACATTAAACGCGATCTAGTCTTAGCTAAACAATATAGCGATGTAAGTTTTGCTTGTTTGCCTTTAGAAGGCTCTTTGATCGATGAAATTCCTTATCCTGTTTATGAGCTTGATAGTGAAAGCATTTACGAACTTATCAATCTCATCAAAGAAGAAAAATTTGAACTTCTTATCATTGATCACTATGGCATCAGCGTAGATGATGAAAAACTGATCAAGCTTGAAACAGGGGTGAAAATTCTAAGCTTTGATGATGAAATAAAGCCTCATCATTGTGATATTTTACTCAATGTCAATGCCTATGCAAAAGCAAGTGATTATGAAGGTTTAGTGCCTTTTAAATGCGAAGTAAGATGTGGTTTTTCTTATGCTTTAATCAGGGAAGAATTTTATCAAGAGGCCAAAGAAAATAGAGAAAAAAAATATGATTTTTTCATTTGCATGGGTGGAACTGATATAAAAAACCTTTCTTTACAAATTGCTAGCGAATTACCTAAAACAAAAATCATCAGCATTGCAACCAGCTCTTCTAATCCTAATCTTAAAAAATTGCAAAAATTTGCAAAATTACATAACAATATTAGATTATTTATCGATCATGAAAATATTGCAAAATTGATGAATGAAAGCAATAAACTCATCATTAGTGCAAGTTCTTTAGTCAATGAAGCCTTGCTTTTAAAGGCAAATTTCAAAGCTATTTGTTATGTTAAAAATCAAGAATCTACAGCAACTTGGCTTGCTAAAAAAGGGTATGAAGTGGAGTATAAGTATTGATAAAACTTAAAAATTTCACAGAACTTAATTCTCAAGAAATAGAGCTGATTTTTAAATGGCGCAATCACCCCGATATCAATCAATTTATGAAAACAAAATATATTGATTTTGAAGAACATTTAAGATTTTTAAAAAAATTACATCAAGATTCTAGCAAAAAATATTTTTTAGTTTTTCAAGATGAACAGATTATCGGCGTAATTGATTTTGTCAATATCACAACTAAATCTTGCGAATTTGGACTTTACGCAAAACCTAATTTAAAAGGCGTAGGACAAATTTTAATGAATGAAATTATAAAATACGCTTTTGAAAACTTAAAAGTAAATACTCTTAAAGCTTATGTTTTCAAAGACAATCGCAAAGCTTTAAAATTATATCAACAAAATCATTTTACTATTTATGATGAAGATAAAGATTTTTACCATATTTGCCTAAAGCAATCTGACTGCAAAGCCTTGCCTAGCTAATTCTTCTTTTACATCTTTAGGGGTATACTTAGAAAAATGAAAAACATAAGCACCCGCTAAAGCATCAGCACCTAAATTTAAAGCCTCAACTCCATCACTTGGATTGCTAAGTCCTCCATTGATAATAAGAGGAATTTTAAGTTTATTTTGAAAGATCTTTAAAAGTTCTAAATCATAACCCTTTGCCCTTCCTTCAAAATCTACAGAAGTTAAAAGAAGCTCTCCAGCTCCTTTTTTTTCATATTCTAAAGCAAGTTCTAAAGGACTTTTTTCAAGTAAATTTCCCCTGTCATAAACACAAAATTGCCCTCCTTTTCTTTTAACATCTATAGAACAAACTATACATTGAGAACCAAAACGATTAGCCGCTTTACTTATAAAATCCATATCTTCTAAGGCCTTAGAATTGATAGAAATTTTATCCGCACCTAAATTTAAAATCTTTTGTATATCTTCAAGGGTTTTTATCCCGCCACCTATAGTTAAAGGCATAAAACATTCTTTAGCAAGATCTTCTATACTTTCAAAATCTATTTCTCCACTTTTTGAAGCATCTATATCTAAGATAATAAGCTCATCAACATTGCGTGCATTATAAATTCTCATTGTTGAAGTTAAATGCCCTATAGTGCGAAAATCTTTAAATTCTATACTTTTAACAAGTTGTCCGTTTTTTAACAAAACACAAGGGATAATTCTAGTTTTTAACATTTAAAGCCTTATAAAATTTTCTAAAAGTTTTAAGCCTAAATTTTGACTTTTTTCAGGATGAAACTGCGTCGCAAAAATATGATCTTTTTGTAAAGATGCAGCAAATTTATGCCCATATTGTGCTTTAGCACTTACAAACTCATCTTTACATTTCACATAAAAAGAATGCACAAAATAAAAATCACTCTTATCTTCTATGCCTTGATACAAAGGTTCTTGTTTTAAAATTTCAAGTTCATTCCAACCCATGTGTGGGATTTTTAAATTTAAATCCTCTTCAAATTTGACTACTTCACCTTCTATAAAACCAAGTCCTTCGCAAACTCCACCTTCATAGCCCCTTTCTAAAAAAAGCTGCATTCCCAAACAAATGCCTAAAATAGGTTTTTTTTGCACCAAAACTTGCTCTTTTAAAGCTTCTATAAAACCAAGTTCTTTTAAATTTTTCATGGCTTCTTTAAAAGATCCCACTCCAGGTAAAAGCAATTTATCTGCTTTTTGCAAATCTTTTGGATTTTTAGCTATGAAATTTGTAGCTCCTATTTTTTCAAAAGCCTTAGCAACGGAGTTTAAATTTCCCGCCTTGTAATCAATGAGCGCTATCATTTTAAAACACACTCGTCTTTTCTTACCAAAGAACCATCATAATCTCTTAAAAATTTGCCATTTTCATCACGTTTAAAGATTTTTTTATTAGTAAAAGAATCTACAATTTTTTGAAATTCTTCCTCACTAAAACCACTGAATTCAAGGTATTTTTTAATAGCCTTTTTAGGGGGCTTACCATCATATTTTTGCACCAAACGCACCCCTTCTTCACGGCTGATATAACCTAAACGAATATCTAAACTGGCATTATCCGTTGCTCTACCAAAGCCGTATTTGCAGTATTTTAAATAATCATGCACATGATTAGAATAACAATCTAAATTTTCAAAATTTTCATAAGTAGTCTCAACAGGATGATCTAGAGTTAAAAAACCATATTTTTTAGAAATTTCAAGAATTTTTTTATAATCCCATTTAAAATAATACCCTAAAAATAGCCCAGTAACCCCTACTTTTTGAAGTTCTTCATCACTTGGATAAGTATATAAAAATAAATCTTTTTCAGTGATACCATTTACCCCAAGCATATCAGAAGCACGATTTCCTAAAAGCCCGCCAAATTCTTCAAGCCACTCTCTGCCTAAAATATTTTTATTTTTACTACTCGCAGGACCGCCATACTCTATCTGCGGACTTTCTCCCCAGATGATCAAAGGCACTCCAAAATTTACCGCTATGCGTGGAACAGAAGTAAAAATTCCCAAATGGTTTTGCCACTCATTATCCCCTGTTCTTATAAAAGCTTCACGGGCAAGTTTTTGATAAACTTTTGGATCACGCTTGATATGGATCAAATCCACGCCAAGATGATTTAAATTGTCTAAATTTTTGCGCCCTATTTTCGTAGGTACGCTAGGCTCAAAACACACACACAAAGGATTAAATCCAAGTTCAAGCATTTTAACCACTTGAAAAGTAGAATCTTTTCCGCCACTTACTCCGATAACACAATCATAAACAGGATGTTTTTTGTATTTTTTTATAAGCTCAAAAAATTCTTTTTCTCTTTCTTGCCAATTAATATTTTGATTTTTAACTTCTTGAGAACGACAAGCATCACAAACACCTTCTTCATCAAAATGTAAATCAGGCTTAGTATCTGGCATCACACATTTTTTACAAAATTTCATATAATTTCCTTTAATTAGTCTTAAATATATATATCGTTATAATTAAATTTTATTTTATGATTTTATATATTTATATTATATAAAAATTAAAAAATGAATGAATTCTATAATTTAAATTCATATGGCATTTTTTAAATGAAACCAAG
>JFBN01307359.1_pt1 | contig 87116 bp, 109 predicted proteins | sample 768741 | NCBI WGS metagenome assembly JFBN01 (sample SAMN01983846, study PRJNA193217) | chicken gut metagenome | biome: terrestrial biome; isolation source: ceca of Broiler chicken | host: Gallus gallus | place: United Kingdom: England | collected 2010-09-07
AGCAATGATTTACATTGGTGATTCAGTTCACTTACTTTCTAAAGTAACTAACCGTAACATAGAAAGAAATATGAAACGGTTAAGAGAATCAGATGATGAGTGGGATAAAGACACTGCTCGTATAGTATTTGAATTTGATAGATGGAACAACTTTAGGATATTGCCTAAGATGTTACAGCAACCCTCTGCATTCAAGAGACGAGCAAATAAGAAGGACAAGATATATATCAAATATCTTCTTAACCGTATCCCAGAATGGATGCACACTAAATTAAGAGAAAGGTTTAAGTATAAAGTAAAACCCGGTAAAAAGAAATACTGGGTATGTTTGATATCAGAAGAATTATATACAGATGGCTACTTATTATTGCCCGTAAGACCTTTGCAAGAAGTTATTGATGAATTTAGTAGATTCTATATGTACGTATTTCCTACTAAGGACGATGCAGATACATTTGGTTTTATGGTATCCAAGTTTATGATTAAAACTGGTAGTGTAAGGCTTGGACAAGGGTTCTGGCCTGAATACCGATGCTGCATTGAAAAAGCATTGAACTATAATCAAGTGAACAACATAGAATTCTCTGTTAAGAATTTAGACATGGCCTACAATCCTCATAAAACCAAAAGGGAAAAAAAAGCTAAATCTACCGGAGCCAAACGTATCGAGGATACCTCAGCTTTTTATAAAAAAGATTAGAAAAGTATTTTTATATAAAATATTTATTCTTATATTTGCAGAGAATTAATGAAAACAACAAATTTAATATAGATATGAAAAAGAAAAAGAATAAACCAGCACCTTCTAAAGAGAAAGCCAGTTTCCTTGGTCATGCAGGAAGAAACATGACCTACAGGGATTTAAAAAGAAAGGCTGTCATATTGGGAATGCCTTTTCCTGATGCTTGTGCTGCAGGAATATTCGATTTAATTGGTTATATAGAAAGGTCAACCAACAAACCAGACAAATCATTAATTGACCAATATGATGATTGGATGGATAAACAATTAGAGAACATAGGTTATTCAAAGGATGACCCATTAAGAAGTTCAAAGTTAAGGCTTGGGTTTCTCGGAGAAGAAGGAGAAAATGGGAAGAGGAGAAATAAAAGAGTTCCCGGGATAAAGAAGCCAAGAGAAAAAAAGCCACCGAGAGAAAGAGATGAATTTAATCTCATCAAGGGCACAAAGAAATCTTATGTATGGTCATTAGTTTCAAAGGGTTATGATTTGGATAGAGTAACTCGGAGAATGAAAAAGAAATTCCCGGATGCAAATGATAAATCGATAACACTTTGGTTTAGAACTGCAAGGAGAAGTATAAATGGTAAAGTTAAAGGAGAGTAGCAGGGAACCAATAAGGTCAGATAGATATTATATTTGGACTTGGAGACCAGATACTACCAATAAGTATATTACCGAAAAGAAATTATATCGGAAACATCTTACAGGTATACCATACTTTACTAGATACCAAATAAAAAAGACTCTTACTTACATGTATGGAGTTGATGTTCTTCAATATATTCATATTATATCTGGTAGAAAGCTCATTAGGCTGGGCATAAGACAATTATCAGATATGAATGGGAAGTTATTAAAACATGGTTCTACTAAATTCTGGTATAAGGGTAAATTAGTTAAGGCTAGAAAATTTATCATACCTGACGAATATAAATTAGATAAACATAGAAGACGAAGGTTCATGGTTCAAATGCACCGGGTATTTAAAAGTAAAGGGAAGGAGGCATTCAATGAAAGGTACTCACAAAAACTCTATGGACAACGGGAAGGCATATCTCCCCAGTATATCCGGAAGAAGAGAATACAAATCCGTTCTGCTATCTTACAGGATTTACAACAGGCTAAGTCAAGAGGAAAAGAATACATATAATATTCTATCCTTACAGTATCCACCTTTGGTAGGTTCATTGGCCCTCTATCTAAGAAAGAAAATGAATATCCCAATGCATAAAGTACTATTTATCAAAGCACAGAGGGATATGATAGATATCTTTTATCAAGAATCCTTAAACCATTTAGGATGGGTTCCTAAAGAAAGATATCTGGTAAAAGCTTTAAGATTTCAAGGGTTTGTTCCTGCAAGCAAATATAAGATGCGAAGCAAATATGCCTACATCATGACCAACAGGATGCTAGAAAAAGAATATTGGGTATTTCCTATGAGACTAGCTGATAACTATAAATCAATGCAAAATCCAAAATACAAATTCTATACGGAAGTATTTGGTAAAGCAGGTATTCCAGGTATAACTAAAATTAAATACAGTAATGGAGACTAAAAATAAGGTACCGGAAGTAAAGGTACACCAACCACTAAATCCATTCATGGGTAAAACCTTTAAGGTATTAACCTATAATGATGGTGACCAGGTAATTGATACCGAAACCGTAAATATAGAATCTCAAGAAGAATTAAAGACCCTTCTAGGAGAGATAAAACAATATAATTCTGAATATGCTTATCTAAGTAATTCGGAAAAGAAGTATAAGAAACTTATAACAGAGTGATATAACTATTGATTATTAACATTTTAAACATTACGAAAATGGCTAAGAAAAAAGAAACCAAGAAAGAGTTGAAAGAAGTATCTCGTAAAGAGATTAACGGTGCAATCATTATCACCTACGAAGATGGTTCAGTAAAGATTATCCCGGCTCCTATTGTACTTTCGGCAGAAGAAGCCGCAGACCTTTTTGGTTCTGAAGATGCAGATGACGAAGATGAGGACGAAGAAGAGGAAGACGATGATGACTCGGATGATGAAGATGAAGATGATTCCGATGAGGATGACGATGACTCTGATGAAGACGAGGACGAAGACGACGAAGATGATGAGGACGAAGAAGAGGAAGAAGAAGAACTGACCGGTGAAGACCTTGCAGAAATGGACTTCGAAGAACTGGAAGATGTTTGCGACGACAAAGACCTTGAAACTGACCCGGACGACTTCGAAGAAGAAGACATTGAAAAACTTCGCAAGGCAATTGCCAAAGAATTGGGTCTCAAATTGCCGGCAGCAAAGAAAGAAGCCAAAGGGAAAGGTAAGAAAGGGAAAAAATAATCTATTACCTTTCAAAGGTTATGAAGGTTGGGCTAAAGCAATAGCCCACCTTTACCAGAAATCTAATTCTATTAATTAAATAAACTAAAAGTTATGGCAACTAAGAAAAAAGAAGACTCTAAGAAAAAGGGTACAGAGAAAGTAAAGGACGAAGCTAAAGAAGCAAAACGTAAAGCAAGAATGGAAGCCTTGAAAAATCGTCCTGCAGAACAACGCCCCAACAGCAAACAGATTGATGTTATCAAAATCAACGAAAAATCCGAAGTTCGCAATTACGGTTATGCAGTAAAGAACAAAGAAGGCTATCAGGGAGTAGTGGTAACATCGGTTCTGGTCATCGAGGGAAAACCCACAACCACATCAGTGACTTTCGTTCCGGGTAATTTAACCGTTAAGTCTAAAAAGGGACACGGAATCATTTGCAATCCGAAGTCTAAAAAAGACAAAGAGGAAGCAGGAGATTCCGAAGATTAACGGACTCATATAGCGAGTACATCGCTAATGGTTTGCATAGTTTATTAGTATTTCAAAAATTACACCGGAAGCCAATTGCCTGGGATAGGTAGTTGGCTTTATTTATTTTAATGCCCATGGAATCATACAAAAATGATATCAGAAAGAATATTACTATCCTCGCATTGGATAATCTTATTCAGAATTATACTAATGCACTAGAAGATAAGAATATGAACCCTCCCTTATCAAACGAAGAAAGGGAATTAGCTGATTTAATAATTAAAGAGGCTAAAGAGATGCTAACGGAAATTGCTGTAGAAAATACTAACCATATAATACCGAGACCAAAATGGAAATGACAGTAAGAGACATTATTCAAACTCTACAACAGTTAATCAAGGATAGAGACTTCACTATCTATCAATTACAAGTTGCTCAGAGACAAGGTAAGAGAGGATATGCCCAAAAATATGCTATTCACTTAAAATATGTTAAGAATCGGATTAAAGACCTCTCTGATAAATTAGAGAAGAAACTAAAAGGCACTATCTCTACCGTTAAGTACTGTTATCATAACGGATGTGGTGGATTGGTTACTGTAGAACAAGAATTTGTGAATCTATCTGAACAAGAGATACGAGATATAATGGAAGTTCAGGCCATTATACATAAAATGGATATAACTATCCTAGAAATTAAAGAAATCTCCACTCAGGTTAGGATTATATAACTATGGATAATTACTAAGGAAAATTTTAATCCACTTAAAAATTAAAGACATGAAGAAAGACAAGAAGAAGGCTAAACCGGTTAATAAGACTCCGGAGCTTTCAAAAGCAAAAAAGGCATTGGATGCTTATCTTAAAGAAAACAAGTTGGACCCTCAAAAGGATTGGACCAAAGACAAGAAACACGGTAAGAAGGTTACCGAGCTTGTTAACAAGCTCAACAAGGAACGGGACAAAGTCGCTGCCGAATATCCTGAAAAGGATTTGAAGAATGAGGCTAAACTCGTTAAGATGAAAGAGAAGAAGAATGCCGAAAAGACTGAAAAGAAAAAAGAGAAGAAGGAAAAAGCTTCTTCAGGTAGAACGGTAACGAAATACGATTATCCTCTCATCGATGGTCGGGAAATGACTTCCGATGAAAAGAAAAAATATCGTACCGAACAAAGAAGACTCGCTGCTGGCAAAGCTCCAAAGGAAGAAAAACCGAAAGAGGAGAAAACCAAGAAGGTAAAGAAGGAAGAAAAAGAGGTTCCGGCAAAGAAGGACAAAAAGGCCAAAGACAAAAAGAAAAAGAAGGCCGTCAAAGAAGAGGATTAATTCCATAATCGATATAAATATTCGTTAATGATGTAAAGGCCTGAGTATTCCCATAGTACTTGGGCCTTTTTCTTTTAAAAGATTAAATACATGGAAGAAAAAATATATAAACCCAAACTTCGTATCACAACTCTCGAGGAAAATGGCTCCTACATTCAAGATAGATTGGTAGATGCCTATACCGAGATGAATTCAGGTCCTAAGGTACAACATAATGGACCTATAAGAATAGAAGTTACTCTTACTTGTAAACACGATGTAGAGAACTTTAAGACTTACTTAGATAGATTGGTAGGTAACCTACCTATCAAAGAACAATCCGTAGGCAGAGGTAGACCTTCAACTGGCAGTAAGCAATTAACTGAATCACCAAGAGAAGACATACTGGCAGATGTAGAGAAAATGGTGAATGAAGGAAAGAGCCAACAAGAGATTATTAAGTATCTAAGGGAATTAGGATTTGTCTTTATTCTTACAGAAGACTTTCTTTTTCACTTTCCAGGATTTGAGTTCAATCTTAAGGACGTGGGAGAAGCAACGGATAATAAACAATATCCGAATTCGTACTCTTGGATGGCAAGATGTATCAAACGAGCAAAGGACCCCAAAGCAGATAAATTTGACCCAATGGTCATCTTCGGTTTCAGCATCCTTGGTGGACCCTCAAAGAAAATTATTCCATACCTATATAAGGAAAGGAAGAAACCGTTAAGGGCCTCTGTTGGTAAAAAGACCATCTCCTTCTCTCAAGCAGAATTCACTAAGTTCCCAAAATATCAACTTGAAGAAGAACGATTGAAATTCTCTGCCGAGATGAGGCAATTAATGACCAACCCAGAAAAGAAGCCTTCAAAATTCTTTTTACGTTGGGCACCAGATGTACTGTTATCTCCTAATGCCTATGAGTCTCTTAAGAGATTAAATATTAAGTTTGCAAATGACCACCCAAAAGGATAACCCATCTAGGTTTACCATACTAAAGATCCTCAACCTCAGTTTATTATAAAAGTGTATTATTATATAAAATAAAATTCTTATATTTGTATAACGAAAAATTTAATAAAATGGATTTAGAAACCAAAGAGGTAGTAAAGAACATTGCTCAGATTCAAATTGAGGCTCTTACTAATATCCTTAACAACCTGGATAATACAGAACCCGATTTACTCAGAAAGTTATTACAGATAACCGATGACGATATTAGGGAATCATTAATTGCCCACATCCAGGTTTACAAAGAAATATTGGAAATGCCTCAATTGATAAAAACCTTACCTGAATACCAGTTATTCGTTTGCTCCCACATTCTATTCAGAATGGAAGACGAATGGATACCTGATAATTCTCAAGGAGTATATGGGACATGGGCTTTACTCCAAACGGAAACAAAGAAATTCCATCCGGAACTAACACTAATATTTTAATTTAATTATGGACAAGAACGAATATTTAGAAGCAGTTGAATTGAACACTGGAGTTGAAATGATTCCTTGCGAATCATCTAACATTGAAGGCTATGGCTATGACTCCAAGAATAAACAGTTATGGGTTGCTTTCAAAAACAACAAAGTTTATCGTTATGATGGTGTACCTCACGAAGTCTGCAACGAATTACACTTAGCAGAATCCAAGGGTAAATACGTTTCTTCTAACATCAGGAATAAATTTAAAACTACAGGCTATGAACTCAGGTCTTAAAAAATTACCCATCATAGGGCTAGCAGGATTTATCTTAATCGGGATAGCTTTTGGCTCAAAACCTAAAGCTACATCGAACGAGGCAAATCCTGCTTCGTTGTTCTGGGCAGGTTTACCTACACCAGAATCTCAAGGTTATAATATAACCTTTGAATCGGAACCTAATCAACCCAAATCATTGAAGGACTCCATTAAAGAGATGGCAAATAGGTTGGGTAAAAGAATCTACGAATATATTGTAGAAACAGAAATAATCCCAGAGAATCAAATCTACCAGATAAGTAATTCTGGATACCAGCAATATGAAGTAACTAGAAAGGGAGTAGGTTATTCCTATACTGTAGTTAAATTTTATACAGATAAGAAACTAACCTATCAGGATGCAATTAAATATGCCGAAAGACATCCAGAACATTGCATACCTATAATTCCTACACCTAAAGAGAAAAGCGAACTAGATTATTACAACGAGAACCTGGACGAATACCTTTCAGACCCAGAGAATGAAATTGATTTTGTACCAGAGATCTTCGACTTCCTATCTGATTAACCTCAGCTATTGAAAAATAAATAATAAATTTGTTTGCTATTAAAAATAAAGTTTTTATATTTGCAATGTGATAATTAATTAACTATTTAATCATTTTAATATAGACATTATGAAAAAGAATGAATCAAAGGTTGCTAACCTTATCAGTAACAAAGTTGCTCAACAGTTAGAAGGAATTAAGGATGCTACATCCAAGTCTAAAACTCCAAAAGCCAAAAAGACTAAGGCTCAATTGGTAGAGGCATCAAAGGATGCTGCTAAGGAATTTGCCGATGCCAAATTGGTTCCACTTAAATCCGAAGACCAAACCTTAAAAGGTAAATCCAAAAAGGAACAGGTTATCAAGGAAGTCGAAAAACAACAGAAACCATCCATTATCGAAAAGGTAATCTCAAATCGGGAAGTAAAATACGTATACCCAGAGGATATCACCGATACCCTGGCCCGGAAGAAATGGAGACAACAAACTCGTAATGAACTTCATAGACTTGAACGGGAAATGTTCCGTATCAAGGACCAAAACTCCAAGGAGTTCAAGAAAGCTGCCAAAGCTTATGAGGACTTTCGTAATAAGGTTCTCAAACCAGAACAAGTTGCATAGATATTATCTTTCAAGGAAGTCATGCTTAGTTCCTTAGGTTTACCAGAGCCTCCCGGATTAAGTTATGGCTTCCTTTCACCATTAATACTCGTATAATGGATTATACTATATTCTCCGCCAAGGAGATGTTAAAGCAGGACAAGGAATTAGTGGAGTTACATAAGAGATGCGTAAAAACATATCTAGTGCAACGTTCACTAAAGCATGCTAAGATTAAGAAGTTCTTTATTGTATACGACTGGTATATTAATCCCAGTAACGTGAGGAATTTCTTTTTCAGGCCAGTACATTTATTTGTGCAGGCATTACTCTTGGGACAATTAGACGAAATATCAGATTACATAGAAAAAGACAACAATGGTAAGAAACGTAAGAAAAGAAGACATAGAAAAGGTTGATGTAGAATACATCAAAGGTAAATACCAGTATAAAAAATCCTATGGTACCATCAGTAGAAAGAACCATAAAATCCTTTTCTCTGGTCCAGTAGTTGATTTACAACCTGCATTAGAGAATATCCGGTTATTGGTAAGGACTCCAGAAAACCGAATCTCTACTGAATCTCGGAGAAAACTAAAGGCTCTTGAAGAAAAGGCTTCCAACCTTAATAACTTCAAGGACCAAGGTATAACCCACATAATCATATACAGATGTTTGGAAATATAGTCAAGGACCTATACATAGGTAAATCAAAGTTGATAATAAAATGTAATCAAAGAGAATTACCGCAAACCACCTTAGTAATGGATGTATTACAACCTACAGGTTTTACTGGTAATATGCCAGATTATGGTACTTATGGTAATTTACTTACTACCGGTGAGTTTGAAATAACTCCTGTGATGCCTAAACATAGACTTTATGTTACGGGTATACCAAAAGGGGCAATCCTTGATAATTTTCGGATTAGAAGGGTTTATTGGTCCTCATACTATGAGGATGATATAAGGGGATACTTATTTCAGATAACTGATGAATATCCTAAGTTGATAATTGCAAAATAAAGTTATATGGAAGCAATAGATTACGTTAAACAGTTTAAACTCGACCAAGAGAATTATGACTTTAAAAGGGAAGAGTTTATTTCCGAACTTGGTAAAGAGTTTCTAGAATATTGCCAAACGACTACCATTGGCATTAACTCGGAGACCAAGCATATATATTATTACCGGTTCAGGGAAATAGTAAAGAATTTCCAAGAGAAGTTCTGGAGTATTTCAAAGCTAAAGATAGGAGAACCATTCTCGGAGAAGTTATGGAATGCCTTCTTTGCAACCCAGGTAGTTCCTTTAAGGAAAAAGTTATTCCCCGATATTCAGAAATTTATTGAGGAAAGGAAAAGGAATAACCTTGATAAACAAGACAAATTACCATTGGACCTTAAAAAAGGTAATTATGGCAAAAGAAATCCTAGACCTACACGGAAATAAATTTAAGGTAGGAGATTATAAACTTAGCCTTGAAATTCCGATAGGTAAATGTAATAAATTAATATTCACCCGGGACCACATCTCGGGTGAAACCTTTAATTTGTTTGTGAAAGGTAAAATCTATAAGGCCTATTTCTATAACCTTAGCATTAACTGTTATGTATGTTATAAACTAGAGCTGGTAGGTTATGATGAATCTAAAGATATAAGAAAGGCTTATTTGTATGGCAAAAGAAGATAAAATAGTAAGATTCCCACGTCCTCTGGGTACTACAGCAATGATACTCGAATATCAGAAAAGTGGTAATCCAGAGGATTTGACTAAGGTACAGAACTACCTTATTAATCAATGGCTTTTGGGAAATGGAGTTCTTTGTGGAGTGACCTATGATATCAATTCATTTTCTAACCGATTAGGGATTGATACAGAGTATGTACGTATCTTTATGAGGGATAGATTACTATCCTCTAAGATTTGGGATAGAGATAAACAAGAAGAATTATTACAAGCATTAATGGGAGAACAACTAGCATGGGCTTTAGAAGACCGTATGGAAATCTCTCATCAATTGCAAATATTAAGGGATTCACAGGGAGGCAAATATACTCCATTTATATCTGCTGAGGTAAATAAGACATTGAAGCTTAAACTGGAATCCTCTACATCCTTGCAATCTATTATCCGTAATCTTACAGGAGGCAATACAACCAATATATTCAATCAATTCAATCAACAGAATAACCTTGGTGCTCCGGTAGATACTATCTCAATAGAGGAGGCCAGAACCATTGTATTAGAATCTCAGAAGGTTCTATCTAAGACTGAAGAGGCTAAACTATTAGAAGAGAAGTATGACATCAATAGCCTACCAGAAGTAGTAGCTACCAAGCAAGAAGGAGTAGATACCTCTAAAGAAGGCCTTAATCTGAATAAGAAAGAACTTAATCAGATTACTGATAATTATAAGGCTGCAATGGAAGTATCTTCTAAAGAGCATCATGAATTACGTAGGGAGATAGAAATGAGGATTGACCCAGATGAGGAAGACCCAGAAATGGATAGGTACTTGGATGAGGATATTGTTGAGGCAGAAGAAGTTCCTTCAATTGCATCTTCATTCCTTAACAAAAGACGATAACTAAAGAGGCTACCTACTATTGGTGGCCTCAGTTGTGTATATACGGATTTGCATATTAAAAATAAAAGAATTATATTTGCATATCAATTTTAAAAATAGACGAAAATATGGAAACATTCAACCAAGAACACAAGGAGACTAAGATTAAGAACATTAATCAAGGTACTTACTTTAGACTCAAACCCTCGGATACTGCACCTGTATGGGTCAGAGGAGAATATAACCGTTTAGCTGGTAAATACTCCTGCTGGAAATTCGATGATACTAATCATGAAAAACTCATGAAAGGTTCTCAAACCGTATATATTAACTTTACATTTTAACAATATGTTCAAATTCTTCAGAAAGAAAAAGAAAGTTAGAGTCATCAAATGTTCTAACCTATTTAAACTACAAAAGATAGAGGGCTTAGATAATTCTTATAACATTACCATTAGTAGCTATCTTCAAGATTTTCAGGTTAGAGTACAATCAATTCTTAATGAACTCCATATCTACGATGACCGAGTATGGATAGAAGCTTATCGGGAATATCAGAAACATTACAAGGTATATGATAGAGTACCAGATTTATTACTTTATAAGATACCCGTATTATTTGCTTTATCCTATCCAGAAATAAAAACTAAAATGGATAAGGATTTTACCTTCAGATATTATATCCCAGACCAATCCTATTATGAGGCTCTACCAGATGAGTTCAAATTGGGTTGGATTGAGGATGAATTCAAAACTCTGTATTCAAGGATATATGGGTATCTACCCGAAAGAAAGGTAACAATAGATGAATATATACAAATTATTAGGTTCAACTATTGTAAGAACTGGGACATCCTTAGGAATAATCCATCCAGTATTCATAATTACTTTGATGAATGTATGGATATCATCATGTCATTCATAGATGAAGATTGCTTGGTAGTAGTAAGTAATATCATTGAAAGATGTGCTGAAGAACTCAAAGAGAAATTACGAACCCTTAAAAATAACAAAGATGAACAAGTTTAGATTCAAGGTATCTACCATGTTAGAACAGGTAGAGGACGATTACATTAAATTCGTGGGAGATAACTATGGTGTAAACCGGGATGAGTTCCTTAAAGACTTCAAGGATAAACTTAATCTTGAAAGTCATCATGTATCTACAGTACATGCAGAATTACTTGAATACGAACCAAATCGTATCATCATTCAGACCTCTAAGTATAATACCATATCAAAGGAATATAAAGACCATTACCTTTGGGTATTTACTAATAAGGGAGACAGAAAGTACGATTGGGACTTAAACAGATTCCGGGCTCTACCTCAGTAATTATTAAATAGTTTATTAATTCTTTTGCAGATATAAATATATTTCTTATATTTGTAATGAATTAATAAACTATTAAAATTTTATAACCATGCAAACCAAGTATTACTTAACCTTCGAACAAGTTGGAATCATTAGACGTATTCCACTTAAGGAACAGGACCCCGATATGCAGGGAATCCTAGATGCTTTCATCCAAGCCTTCAGAATTACCAATGAACTGGACGATGATGATACCGTTAATACGGTAGACCTAATCAATGCTCTTAACCATATAGATGACATTTACATTGATACAGTAGAGATTTACGAAGATGGGTTCGAAATGATTGAACAATCTATACCTTTGGGAGATGCTAGCAAATGCGTAAGTAATCTCTTACAGATTGTTCAATACAACGATGCCTTTGATTTAGCTGCTAATAATCTTGCTCTTGAGATTAAAAACAGTGTAAGATTCCATTGGAGACAACTTAACCCAGGTTCTTCAACTCCTGAACCCGAGTTCATAAATCAATTCTACAAAGAAGTCATTAACCGTTTAAAAACAAAAATATAATGCTAAAAATCGTATTTACCTCAGAAGACAATGAAAACTCTATGTTCGGCATAGAGGAATTCCCTATCTCAGCAGAACATGCCTCACAATTAATGCGAGGCGATATGTGCATAGAGAGGTTCTTGAACGATAACCTAAATGCTCCTGATGACATTTCTCGATTCAAAGGCCTTCTCCTAGAAGGAGATACCATTGACCATGTTACAGTTGCTATCAAATTTGAACCAGAATCCGATGTCAAAGAAGACATTAAAAAGCATCTGGTTAATGAACTATGGGAAACCATATATGATACTCTTTATAGCTCAAAGGATACCATAACCCAGGAGACTATAGAAATGCTTCATTCCAATATCGATGCTTTCTACAAACAAGAAGTTACCCGGGAAGTAAAGCCATTCAAAAAGAAGAAACCTTCTTATCAGAGTTAACAAATCAATCAAAAGGCAGTCAATCCAACTGCCTTTTCTTGTATGTAGAACCTCAGCTATATTAAAATAATTGCATGAATAAAGTAATATTTAAAATAAAATGCTTATATTTGTAGTGTAATAATTAAATAATAAAAATATGAAAACAACAACATCTAAATCCTCCATCCAGAACTTAGAAGAGGTACTTCAAAGATTCATTGCTAACAAAAACACTTTCTCCCTCTGTAATGGAGAAAAGGAAAACCTAAAGGCTAACTTATACGAGTTACTTAGTAAGTTATACGATAACTATCAACTTGCCTGCATTGATATCAATCAAATCTGGGTATACGAAACTTGCTATTATACATTTACATTTGAAAGCCTGGTTACAGTAGACCGACCAAGAGAAAACATCATTGCCGATGGCTGCATACGATTTATGCAAAATTTTACCGATGGTGACGGTATCTTTATCTCATTCACCAAGCTGGATAAAAATCATTGGGTTTACCAACTTAACTTCAGAATATCATGAACGAAGAAGAATTAAAATCTCTGGCCTTACAGTTACATAAGGCACAGATACAAGAATATCCCTGGGTCTCAGCAGACCCAGAGGATGCTGAATCCTATATTAGGACTTACGGAGATACTAACGTACACTTGTACTACGATTATTTACTTGCTAACGGAATAGGAGAAGTAACGGAATAGGAGAAGTAGAATTATGAAAATCAGAGCTATCTTAGAAACAGAAACAATGGACCCTGACTTCAGGGAACCATTCTTAAATGGTATGCCATTTGACATTACAGAATCAACGTTTGATAGAATTGTACGCTATGCTTCAGGATGTACCGATGTTCAACAACCAGATGTAATTGCCATGGTTATTCAACATTCTTTGGATAACCGTAAAGAGTTATCAGAATTACTTGACATATGTAATCATACTACACAAATGAGAGTACTCATACCAGTACCAATCTCTTCAATTACCTTTATCAATCAGTACCAAAATACTCTTAAAAAGGCATTAAAGGAGAGAATCAAAGGAACACTGGATGGCCTATCAAAAGAACAACGTGCAGAACTCCTTAATGAGGTACTTAATGAAACTTTAAATGAGGGTTCCCTTAACGACGATTAACCAGTTGTTTTCATATCTATCCCAGAGGCAGGACTCTAACCTAACTAAGAGCCTGCCTCTACCTCAGTTATATTTGCATATATTATTTATTATTCTTATCTTTGTAGTGAGAAATAAAAATATATTTATTCATTTTAAAATAGACAACAACATGGTTAATCTTTACAAACTCACCAACTTACTTGAATCTGGGATGACAATATTCCAGCTCAATCAATGGAAAAACGAAGGTATCTGGTATCCAATTACTCAATACAAAAAGCCTTCAAACGAAATTGAGGTAGTCACCAACCTATTTATCCCAATCGATACGGAAACACAACGTTATCACATTCAATTAACTGCTAACTATGATGCTAGCGAAATGGATGAATGGAAACGATTCCTAGAGGATAACCAATGGAAGCTATACCCATTACTCAAAAACATCATGGATGTATTCTTGCCACATTCAGATTATGGATATCGAATCCTATATACCTTATACCCGGAAGGATTCATATCAGTACTTGCTGAAGAATTACCTGCTGAACCCTACATACCCTTGAATCAACAAATTAAATCAGAGGAGGACTAACTATGACACCATCAAAGACTTATCTTAAATTCCAAGAGACAGGGTCCAAAGAGGACCTTGATACTCTTAATGGGTATTTACTCAGACTGCAACAAATCTCGGTTATCCTAAATGGAGATACAGAACTTTCCAATGAGGAAGAGAACAAACTATATGACGAAGACGAAACCCTAACAGACAAAGTCTTACGATTATTATTTGGAGATACATTCTTTACCTTCATTGCCGAATACAACCTCGATGGATACGATTCCTGGGAGGATACCGTCGAAGACTTAGTAGAAGACCTATGGATGACCTATTGGGAATTACATGAAGCCTAATATTATACTTATCTTAGTCATGGGAGGGATTATCCTAATAATGGGTGCATCCTCCCATCCTACTAGCAAAGAACCTTTAACTTATGAGAATACTCATTGCTTAATATTAATAATATGCTAGAACAGTCCAAATTTTTAGTATCCTTCGATTGCCAAAACGAAAAGTTCTGCGAAGAATTAATCATAACCTATAGAACTGAGGAACTAAGGCCATACTTAATATTCCCAAGGGTAAAACTAAACCCCAACCATCTTCATGTATATCATACTAAAAGGATAATCTCAGAACTTATAGGTATGCCATACTCTTCCATCGAAATAGTTGACCTTATAAGGCTCCAGTAAGTAATCGGGGTTATTGCATATTTAAAATATTATTCTTATATTTGCATAAACATTTAAAAATAGACGTTATGAATGAAGAAAGTAAATTAATCGAATTATTTAAAAAATACCCCGGAATTGCTGCACGCATACGGAGGTCATTTGCTTATCACTACGACCAAATCCAACGGGAAATCGAAGCCGAGGTTGCTACAATTAACAAAGACGATGCTGCAACCATTATCGATTATACTACCGAATATATGGAGGAATCCATGGGTTGGCCTGATGCCGATGACCAAACAACATTCAACAATCAAATCGCTAACAATTAACATTAACCAATAAAACTTATAACATCATGACAACATTAAAATCTACTTCAATCCTTGCTTCAATCCTTGCTCAAAACCCTTATCACATTATCTCCATCCAAGGTCAAATGCCTATGTCACATGCTCAAAATACATATGACTTCGAAATTGCCGAGGATGACCCACATTACGAGGAGATATCGGATTATTCACTCGAAATGCTCTGGGTATATACCTATGCCGATAAGGAATCCCTGGAACTTGACCTAATGGAAATCCTCAATCAAATGGATTTGCTCAGAGGCTGCGATGACCAATACTTCGATTATAACGTAGACGAAGTAGACATGGTACTCTACGGTGCAACTCTTATCCTTGAACAGGAAAAATACAAACCACTTATCATGGAAAAATTCCAATACTACAAGGATAATTTCAACGAGGAAGAACATGCCGAGGAAATCGAATATTACCTTAACTTTCTCGAAAAACCAGAAACTCTTTACACTTTCACTGAAAATACTATCAACTTTTTCAAATCCCTTATCAAATGAGAACTAAACTTATAATCCTAACATCAATTGCCATGGCTCTAGTAGTCATGGCTTTCCCTACCAATAAATTCCAACCTAAAACAGTATGGGAACACTACTGCAAGTATACATTGCACATACACCCATCACAGGCAACCGAGGACCAATATGATTACTTCCTTGATTGCTGGTCAGGAGATGACGAATATACTTATCTCTATGACTACTACGAGAACAAATACCCAGAATATAATCACCAACTAAAACATTACGGAAAATGAAACTAAGAATCACAACTCTGGTAATCGTAGAAGAAGGCCAAGTCCAAGATATCTACCATTCATTCGAAGATGACCAAGACAAGGCTTATCAAGAAATCATAAACCAGGTAAATGCTGAATATGGAGACGGAGGAGTATTACAATTCTATTCTCTACAGGGTATCAAAGAATACTTCGAAATCGTACATATAGAGACCCAAGAACTAACTCCAACAGGATTTAAAACAGCCATCTTAGACCAATGAAAAAGAAGAACAAAGACATAATATACATACCAGGCCAAGATACATGGTCTGAACATTTCCCTACTCCAGGTAAACTAAGACCCAGTAACTTCGGACATATGTTCTGTGAACCTAACTCCCAATTCAACAAGCTCCTCCGTACCCAGAACAAACTAAAATCCAAAAGAAAATGATACCACTAACCTTAATATTAATCCTAGCCATAGGGATATCCCATATCCTAATCCGAAATGAAACCAGGTACCTAATAAGAATAAAGTACCCCACCAACAAACAAAAATACCAATACTACCTAACACAATTAATATACCTACTAATCCTAATCATCCTAGAAACCTTAATCCTAAGATACCTCTAACCCACCAAACAAAAACAAATATCAAAATAAATACTAAAGCCCAGTATGAACAATAAACAAAATCATACTGGGCCTAACTATGTTACATAACTAAGATACAAATACCCCAATATCACCAATCATATAATACTAATCAATATACATATAACTAATTTGAAGGCCTTCCGGGGGTGTTGGGATTAAGGCAAACTTCTAGGCCTAGCCTACCTCTCACTATACAACACCCCTACTCTATAGCTACCTAACACATCAGTCTCAAGGTCCTAAGGCTATATAACCAATTGCCTAAAAGGCACCTAATAAAGGCCATTCAAGGTACCTAAATCCGATAAATCCTAGACCCCTAATGGCCGCTTTTTATATAAAATTAGGTACCTTTTTGTCGGATTGGGGCCCCTAAATTTAATAAATCCGAGGTAATTTTAGGCCATTCAAGGTACCTAAAAACTAGTAACTATGTTATTAATGGCCCTTGTAATTAGTTAAAAAGAAACTTTAGATTGCTAGAAGAGATACTTCTTTTGAGAGAGTATTGATAGAGAGATACGTAATATTAGTATTAGAGCTATAGTACATTATCCATTAATGGCTTCAGTAGGATTTATAAAAATTGATTAGGATTTTGCTATATTATTTATTATTCTTATATTTGCAATGTGATAATAAACAAGAATATTAATTTTTAAATCCTATATCCTATGCGTAGTATTAAACCCAACTTAGTTAAAACTTGGTTCACTAAAAACCAAGCAATCCTAAACATTGATTCTCAGGTAGATGAGAAAGGAGTTCTTGAGTATCTTTCCTTCCTAATAGACGAAGGATATCTACACATCCCAGAATTTACCTTCAAGGCATATAATTGCTCAGAACTAGCTCCCGGTCGTATAGTACATAATTTCTATTATGAACTTTCTAATAGAACTCTTACAGAAGCCCAAATAAACTCTATACTTGCCGAATGTCCTTTACTATTCGATGATGGTTCTCAACCTAAGCCTGCCTATACCGCTTATCTGGGTTCATTATACATTACCCTTATTGCAGAAGCCTAATCGCTAACTTAGGTACACCTTAAGCCCATGCCTATCTAAGGTACTGGGCTTTTTCTTAAGCCTTTCTATGTAGGCCATCATGGGACTTACTAAGGCTTACCATAGGCTTAACTACAGACCTATAGGCCATAGTACTCTATAGACTCCATGGATGGCCCTGGGCATTATAGGATTACCTGCTAGTCACCTAATGGCCTTTATATATGATAATATACAGATAATAACTACCGGACTGTATGGGGCCTCCAAATTTCTAAAGTGGTACCTATACCAACCCCTTCTATATCCTACCTTATATCCATCAATATACCCCTATCTAATGCCCACAACCATGCCCACCTTTCAAACCTCTAAAACCTACTTGCAAATTTTTCATACGAAATTATTAAAAATAATTTTTAAAATATTTCTCGAAAATTTTTCTATAAATGTTTTGCAGATTAAAATATATTTTTTATCTTTGTATTGTTGAAAAAGCAAAGAGATATTTAAAATTTTGATTAACAATTTTTAAAAAGAAAATTCTCTGAAAATTTTGCTAATTAAAATATAAATTGTATCTTTGTAATGTAATCAAAAAGCGATACTTGATATATTGAAACAATATAAAATTAATTTATTCCTTTTCTCTTTTTCTTATAAATCTTTTAGTTTTATAGAGAAAAGGATATAATAAAATAAACATAAAAACTAAAAGTATTTTATTATGGAAGAATTAAAAAATGTAGTAGTTGAAAACAAAGAAGTTTCTAACAACAAAGTAAACAAAGTTAGTGCTAATAAAGCAAAAGCACAAGCAAAAGCAAATAACACTATTAAATTATCAGTTGATTCGATTTTTAAAAATCTAAACGAAAAAACAAACGGACTTTTAAAAACTTCTTTAGGAAAGAAAACAGAAATTTATATTGAATCTTTGTTTTCAGAACTAAATGAAAAACAAAAAAAAGCATATCGAAAAAAGTTAAGAAATACAACTTTTTCTTTGCTTGATTCGATTTGCAAAGCGAAAGAAGAAAAGAAACAAAATGAACTAAAAACACTTGTTTCTGCATTTACAGAATTTTATAAGCAAGTCTACAAAGTGAATGATTTTTCTTTTGCTTCTATTGCAAGCGAAAATACAAAGGACACAAAAAAAGAAGTTCTAACAAAAGGTTTGAATATTGTTAAGAATTTCAAGTAACTAACTGCAAAGGGAAAGATTAAATCTTTCCCTTTTTAAAATTTTAAAGATATGAACAAAGAACTATTAAAGAAATTTTTAAATCATTCGATTTCTAAGAGTGACGGAAAGATAAATATTTCCGTTTTAGATATGCAAAGCGAATCTTTGCAAGACGAAGAAGAAACAGAAAAGCGTTTAAATGAAACGTTTGAAACATTAGATAAAATGCTTTTGCAAGACGGACACAAAAAAATAATTGAATCAGATTATTATAATATCTATTCAAGAAAAGACGATAGTAGCGAATTATTTGTTTTGCAAAACAAAGATACATGTGTTACTTTGATTGAATTAATTTAAAATTGAAAGGGACAAACATTTTTATTTGTCCCTTACTTTTTATTTTTGAATGTTAAATTTAACGTAACCGTTCCCCCCATTTACTACCACACAAAAATCGCTCCTCGTATTAAGGGGTACCTAGACATCCCACAAACCACACAAAGAAGCCAGAGACCTAATATCCCTGGCAACTTATCATAAAATACTATCTAATAAGTTATTGGTCCTTTCCCTACCTAATACTCCCTTAATCTTACCACCATTCTTTCGATAAAAGAAAACATACCACATTTGAAGATTAGGTAACCACCATCTCTTAACTTCATTATAACCTTTAAAGTATCTTTCAATACAATTCATATCCAAATCAGTAATCCATAACTGATACCAAATCCTATTGCCTTCAGAACACCTTAGGATTCTCTTAAATTCATCCTCATATACTGTATCAACCTTTACCATATTGCCTAAACATTTCTTGGTTCATCCTAAATCCAGGCCTAGATATAATCATCCTCTGGATATCATGTATCTTCATCGCTATCTCATTTGCCTCCATCGGATGATTGATAGGTAATGCCAAAAACCTATTCCAAATCTCTTCGGTAAGCATAAGGATTTCCTCTTCCTCTTTGGTAAGCTTTGCTAAATCTTCCATACTCAATACATTATAGGTTCTTCAAATGTAAGAGGAGGGAGCTTTGGTTCTCCCTCCCTTTTAATTCTCTCTAAGTCCTCAAGGGCACACTCTAGTATTTTAATACGTTCAGCATTATATTCTTTAGATACTGGGAACCAGAATGCTGTTCCTAAAAGGTATTCGTGGTCCTTAAGCTTTTCTAAGGATACCTTGAACCAAACTCTCCCATCTATATCTAGAACTTCTTCCTTCAGATGTTGGATTAAAGGAGTAGAATATCCAAAGTATACATAGGTAAGGTTAAACCTTTGAGGAGTGAACCAAGATTTAATTACCTTTCTCCAAAGAATCCTATCTGGGTCATCCTTATAGTTAGAAGCCTCAATTAGGTCAGCACATAATCCTACTGGTGAATTGGGATTTTTTACTCTTTTATTGAATACCTTGTAGAAAGTATTCTTTATCTTTGAGTAGTTATCTCTTACCAATCCTTCAATTACCTTATTTTCTAAGGAGTTATAATCGATTGCAGTGAACGTAGGCTCTTCCATCTTTCTTTAATATTCTTTCAAACCATTGGCAGGTAATACACTTTGGGCTTCCTACCATTATCTGTACTTCTCCCTTAATTACTGGGCATGGGTTGGTAAGCTTCTTTTGCCTACCTACCTTCTTCGTTGTTATTTCTCTGTTCATAGTTCTTAAAGTATGTGATTAGTAAATATATCGGAAATAGAGGCATGATTAACCAGATAGTTAGGAAAAAGAACCCCACCCTTTTCATTGGGTGGGTAGAGGTAATTAATCTTGTCATAAACCATGCAGGTATAGCACATACGGCATATATAATACCTAAGATTATCCAAGTTGTCATTGCTCAAAGTACTTAGTTACGATTTTGGATATCTTTTTATCTAACTCTACGATTAGTTCACTGAACTCTTTGTCCTTCATATCTTTTATCTTGGCTTCGATAAAATCCAAGTTTCTCTTAATAGAGAAGTAAGCTTTGAAGGCTTGGTAATCCAATTCGGATTTATCCGTTAAAGGTAATACCATAGATGATTTACCATCTAACCTTGTGTAACATCCATCTGGTCCAATAGTTCTTGATACTTTTACTTTATTGCTCAGTACTGCAAACCCACCTTTCTTATCGATAGATTCTACGATTACCTTCTCCATTAAGGTTTTGCCATCAGAGAAAATGACTTCTTCACCCTCCTTTAGCTTTTTGGTTTCTTTGTTCTTTTTCATATCTTTATTATTAAAATGTTTATGCAAATATACAAAATTATTTATTATCTGTATAATTTTGAATCATAAATTTTAAATCCTCTGAGGTAAAGGATTTGCGACTTAAGAGTTCCATAAGTTCTACGGGAGTAAGGATTATTCCATTTGGAGTAAAAAGTCCTCTAGAGTGTTCTGGAATTATTCCCTGGAATCCCCAATTATTATACGAGTTAATAACCATGGAATTATCCCCGGTGAGCATGGCAATATATTTTTCTGAAGTTTTAATACATTCTCTTCTGAAAGTACCAACTTCTATCCATAAGGAATTAAGATGGATAGTGTAATGAAGATAATCAGGAGTGATTAATGGAATCGAAGAATCTTTTCTTACCTTATCATCTTCATTCTTAATGTTTTGCCAGAAAGCACAATGAAAGCAAAGTTGTTTGGCTTCCATTATTTTAGGGATTGCCCTATATAATTCGTACTGATGTAAGTTGATAGGTTCATTGCATAGGTGACATTTTTCTGTTTTCATATTTCTACATTATTAAATTATATAGGATAATAGAACCCAAGGAACCCTCCCAAGTAAGGTATTCAGCAATACTTTCTAACCTTTAATGAACTTTAAAATATAACGTTATGGATAAGTTAACTAATGAAATGATTGTGGCTCTAGCCAATGATTTAGGACTGGAGCCAGCTCTTTTAAAGGCAGTACAACTGGTTGAAGGAGCAGGTAGAGATGGATTTCTAGTAGATGGTAGACCTCAAATTCTGTTTGAAGGTCACATTATGTACAAAGAAATCAAAAATAAGTTCGGTTTAGACAAGTCAGTAGCTGCTCAAAAGAGTTACCCTACGATTTGTTTCCCAAAATGGGATAAATCGAAGTACTTAGGAGGAGCAAGTGAGTACAAAAGACTCGAAATTGCCAAGAAAATCGACGAAGAATGTGCTTTGAAGTCAGCTTCTTGGGGAATGTTTCAGATTATGGGCTTCAATCACCTCTATTGTGGCTGTAAAGACGTCTTCGAATTCGTGAAAAAGATGCAGGAATCTCATGAAAGTCAGTTAAAACTCATGTATTACTACATGAATAATACCAGTTGCTTGAAAAATCTGAAAGAACATGACTGGGCAGGCTTTGCTCGGAAGTATAATGGTCCTGGTTATGCTGAAAATGCCTATGACCAGAAGTTAAAAAACGCTTACGAAAACTTTAAAAACAAGATATAATGAAGGTAATTTACAACAAATTCATCCCTTTCAAGGGATACAAGGCAATGAACCTATTCGGAATTGTCTTTGTGAGAAAAGGTGCTAAGTTTGATACTTATGATTACAACCATGAGCACATTCATCTCAAACAAATGCAAGAGATGTTGTGGATATTCTACTACTTATGGTATGCAATCGAGTACTTAATCATCATGTGCTTTGCCAAATGGGATAAACAGAATGAAAGATATCATGATGTAAGTTTCGAAGAAGAAGCCCACAATAATGATAAGAATCTGAGCTATCTGGAAGACCGTAAGCCATTTGCTTGGATTAAGTACATTAAATTGAGAAGCTACAAATAGGGTTTAGTTATAGGGTCTATACCCTTAACTATTTTAGATATTACGGATATAGGCATCTTGAATTTATTACTAAGTTCTTTTAGTAATACTTTGGGATGCCTCCGTTTATATCTGAAAACTCTTAATTTTAATCTATTAGAGTATTTAGAAGTAGGAGAATTTTGACCTATTTTACCAAAAGTTCTGTTATATGAGTATCTGCCATCTCTAATACATTGTTGCATATTCTCAGCTTGTGTACCCCAATATAAATTATCTACATGATTATTTAATGGGTTATTATCTTTGTGACATACACAAGGTTTATTCTCAGGATTAGGTATATAAGCTAAAGCTACCAACCTTGATACTTTTAGAGAACGATTTATATCTTTAACACATACATGAACTTTTGGGCAAGGGTATTTACCTTTACGATTAGTGTGTATTGATATTTTTAATTCTTTCCAATCTCCATTTCGTTTTTGGAATACCTTACCACTACGCCCATCTATGTATTCATCTTTTCTGAATACTTGACCTTGTTTACTTACAAAATAACAAGGTAAACCAGGAATATTTTCTTTCATTTTAACAGGTTTTTAAATTTCATACCCATATAGTCACAATGGAAAAGTTTAATTTATTGGGAGTAAGCGCAGGTCAAGGTGCTTTATTATTCCCTTTTATAAAATCTAAAAAGTACAAGCTCCTGGGTAATATTGAACCAAGAGGAGTTTTTCATACAAATTGCGAAAGTCAGTGGAAAGCCAATTTTAAGGATATACCGTTCTACAAAGGATACTGTTTACAAGAGTTTGATGAGAAAGTAGATATCATAATCTCTTCTCCAGACTGTGGAGCATCATCAATTATGAGACTTTCAAAGGTTAAAGAATTGGGTAAGCCCAAAGATAACCGAAGTTTAAATCTAGTAATAGAAGGAATCAATTATTACAAGCCTAAGATTTTTCTTATAGAAAACCTACCTCGTTTGCTATCTCTCTTACCCAATGAATACCTTCAGGAAGCCTTTAAAGACTATAAACTTATTTTTCATGAAAGAAGCGTTTCCGACTATGGGAACTCCCAAGTATCAAGGAAGCGTTTAGTTATCGTTGGAGTGCATAAGAAAGCCGGTAAGAAATACTTGAATGCTTTTAATGAAGTATTCCAAGTAAAAACTCCAACAATTACTAGAAATCTACTTAACGATTACCAGAATCCATTGAATTATAACATTCCTTTGGATAAAACCCTGGCAATGTATGATTATCGGAAGCTTCCTAAAAAGAAGAATCTAACCGTTAAAAAGATTCAGCTATTGTGGAATAGTGACTTCAAGAATGAAAAGAAATGGCCCATAAAGACTGCTAAGATGAGTACTCTCCCAGGAGTGTATCGATTAGAGTTAGATAAAGCTCCTCTAACTTTAAGACCTGCTGATAGACAGTTCCGACCCGATGGTTACCCTCTTGGGATTTTAGATTTCAAAGCAATTATGGGATTCCCTAAAGCCTACAAGATTTTCATGGATGAAGGCAATTACCTTTACTGGCTTAACAAGGCAAGGTATACCATAGCTAAAGGGTCGGTCTACGAAATTTCAATATGGTTCAAACGTTGTATTAAGAAGGTTTCATGAGCCCCTTATAATTATATTATAAGTATACTTGTAAAATCTTCTATCATCACTTAAGACCTCTTACCAATTAGGATTTAGGATATTTCTCATTCGAATAGCTAAAGCTATTCTCATTCGAAAAAACGCGAAGGTACCATGAATTTTTCTTACCTAACTAGTTGAATTAGAATTAGTTAGATAGTGTTTTGGCTCGCAGAATATGTAAATCAAGGTGCCAGACCTACCAAATACTATCAGTACTATTATCATTTGAAAACCTAAAAATTTTAAAGAAATGAAGTCACCGAAAGTAACTAAGCAAGAAGCCAGAGATTTAAAGAATATGGGCTTCATCCCTCAATCGATTAACAAATTGATTCAGAGACATCTAATTAAGAAAATGATTCCACTTGGAGCAAGAGTTTCTATGAAACGTTCAGATAACTCTTTGTTTGTAGGATATTCAATCCCATTAAACCAAAAGAACCTGGATTTAAGTGAAATTGAAAAACTCGAAGAAGTTATTGATGAACTGAAAGATATCATCAAGAAGAATAAATTTTAACCAACATGAAGAAATGGAAAGATGTATTAGTTCTAGTCTTACTAGGATTTACTATTTACCTTTGCTTCAGGAATTACAAATTGAATTCGTATATCAGTCAACTTCCTGATTCATCGGTCATTGGTATCTCTGATACAATCAAACTGAAAGAAAAGTTTAAGCCCCAAAAACCTTTTTCCCAGTTAATTGAACCAAGTAGAATCCTTCTCTACGACTTTTATAGAAACAGCAATAGAATGACTAAATCTCCAAGTTCTGATTCAACAGCGGTTGATTCTGACCATTCGGTAAAAGTCAGCAAGAAGGATTCTCTGGTTCAGTTTACTCTAGACAACAACAAGTTAAATATCAGTCTGTTCAATAAGGAGACAGATTCTTATTCAACTAGAATGTTCAATCTAGACTTAGGGAATTACAAATATAACTGGTATGAGGGACAATTAACTCAGAAGAAAATTCGGAAACTTAGTATTAGTCCTTATGTCTACGGTAAATACAGACCCTTTAATCAACTGTTTGATATCGGAACTGGCCTTACAATCAAGACTACGAATTTTAATTACAAACTCGGAGTTAATGCTTTCTGTTATCCGAAATACTTTTCAGGTATAAAAGCTGACTTAGAGTTTTCAATTCAATATAACTTTTGATATGGCGAAAAAGATAATCACAGAAAATCACACTTCCCTTAACCGGGAGGAATTAGCAACCCTTGCAAAGGTTTCTAATGATGTTTTCTATTTCAGTCTTTTCACCTATGTGATACACCCAATGAGGGGAAAGGTTAGATTTGAACTTTATCCATACCAAAAATCGGTACTGTATAATTTCGTAAAAGAACGTTTCAATATCCTGCTTAAGTTTAGACAGGCTGGTATTACAGAACTTATTTCTATGTATTGCCTTTGGTTAGCAATGTATCATCCTAACAAGAAGATTAACATTATCTCAATCAAAGACACAACTGCTAAGAAAGTACTTAAGAAGATTAAGTTCATGTATAAGAACCTGCCATGGTATTTACAAACACCGATTATCAATGGTAGAGCTGGAGAATATGGTTCTGCATCCATGATAGAATTCGATAATGGTTCTTTCATAGAATCTATCCCTACATCTTCGGAAGCTGGTCGTTCAGAATCTCTTTCCTTACTGGTAATTGATGAAGCAGCAGTAGTTAGATGGGCAGCCCAGATTTGGGCAGCCGCTTTTCCTACTCTTTCCACTGGTGGAGCTGCTATCATCAATTCCACTCCCTACGGAGTTGGTAATTTTTATCACTCTACTTGGGTAGATGCAATTGCTGGAGGAAACCCATTTAACCCACTTCGATTGTATTGGCAAATGCACCCAGAACGAGATATCAATTGGTACAATGAAATGTCTTCTGCCTTGGGAACCAAAAGAACTGCACAAGAAATTGATGGTGACTTCTTATCATCTGGAAATACAGTCTTCGACCTGTCTGATATCAAGGCAATCGAAGACTGCCTTAGTGATTATCCAGTTCTTAAGAAAAGGTTTAATGGTCAGTATAGGCAATTCTGCGAACCAGAAGATAACAAGGAATACTTTATTGGTGCCGACGTTTCTACTGGTAGAGCAACTGACTACTCTGCTTTTACTTGTATGGATAAAGCTGGAGAAGAACAAGCAGTATTCAAAGGCAGGTTATCAGTAGATAAGTATGCTAGATTACTGGGAGATACCGGTCAATTATTTAATTTTGCAACTATTGCTCCAGAATCAAACGATGTTGGATTGGCAGTAACCTCTAAACTTCAAGATGAAGGATATCCTAAACTGTATTACTACCAAAAGATGCTTAAGAAAAAAGGTAAATCTAGACCCGAGATGGATAAATCTCCTGGATGGTTAACTACTCAAAGGAACCGTTCAGTAATCATTGAAGGTTTAGAACAAGATATACGAGAAGATAATATCACTTGTAAGGACCCATTCTTTGTTCAAGAAGCATATACCTTCATATATGATGGTTTGGGTAGGCCAGTTGCAATGGGTAAACATAGAGCTAACAATTCAGCAGTAGATGTAGACCTTGAAGGTGATGTCTATTCTGATGACTCCATATTTGGTAAAGCTATATGTAATCACATAAGGAAAGGAAAAACTAACGTAATTGTACAACCAAAATGAAAAAGAAGTTCAACTTTAATTGGAGTTGGGGGAGAAAGAAGGACCCACCTCCAGAACCCTACAAAGAGGGGAAGAAATCAAAACCTTCTACTATCTCTCCTGGTAGAGTTTCAGTCGATGAAGATGAATCTCTTATCAGTTCATTAAAGGGTATTACTGCAATGGTAGACCCTTCTTTTCGTGTTGAAGTAATACCTCTAATTCGAGATTTATATAAAGTAAATCCGGATATGGGCATTGCTTTGCAGGATATGTTTAAGTTAACCAATACTGGGCATACAGTAACATTCCCTAATAATACGGATGAAGAAGCAGATAAGATGAGGAAACACTTGGCTGAGAAAACTAAGAAATGGTCAAGGTATACTGCTGGAATAGATGGCTTGGTTAACAAGATGATTGTACAATGTCTTGTTGGCGGAGCTATTTCTGTTGAAGGAGTTCCTGATGAAAAGCTGGAAGGTTTGGATACTATTCTATTCCTTAGACCTGAGAACATTGTATTCAAAAGGGAAAACAATGGAGTATACTCTCCTTATCAAAAGAATAAGAATTATTTCATAAAGCACCAGGATTACATTAAGCTTAACCCAGAGACTTATGTATATGCTGCAATGTATAATGATACCGATGAACCATACGGAATACCACCGTTCATGGCAGCATTAGATTCATTGAAAGGGCAACATGATATGAGGGTAAACTTTAAACATATCATGGAAGTCTGCGGTATGGTAGGATTCTTGGAAGCTAAGATGGCTAAACCTGACCAATCTGGTAATGAAAGTGTAAGGCAATATGAAGCTAGACTAGAAAGAAACCTAAGAGACCTAAAGAGAAATCTTAGGGAGGGTATGAAAGATGGAATCGTAACCGGTTACATTGATGACCATGAGTTTAAGCTTAACTCTACCACTAAGGAATTAGGTAACATCAAGGAACCTTGGAACATGAATCAACAATCAGTTGCCAATGGTTTGGGAGTTAATGGTAATCTTATCGGAGTTAGTTCAACAACTGGTGAAGGAGCAACGGGGATAATGCTCTCTAAATTAATCAGCCAGTTAAAGAATCTACAAATGCTTGTAACTTATGTATTAGATTTTCTTTATTCTCTAGAACTGCGCCTGGCTGGCTTTAATAACAAGGGAATAAAGATTCAATGGGGGACTTCAACTATCTCGGATGAAGTTAAAGTTCAACAAGGTCTTCAATACAAGATACAGAATTTGGATTTGTTGTACAAAGCTGGTATCATTAGCCAAGACCAATATGCTTGGGCAATGGGATATGATTCTCCTGATGAGGATGAACCAAGAGTTTCACTTGAAGACCAGTTTGCTAAAGGTGGTAATTCAGACCCTCAAGAAGGTACTAAGAAGAAACAAAGGCAGGCTGATAAGAATCAATCTGCTCGTAGGTCAAGAGATAAAACTAATCCGGCTCCTTCTCGAGGAGACCAAAATACTAAAGCAAGATGAGTAAATTTACAAAGAAAAACAAAGAGCATCTTGATTCAATGGTGATTGGGCAAGGGCATACCATTATGGCTGGGTATATCCCAGAATCTGTTGGAGCCCAAGCTTTCTCCGAGAATTATTATAAATGGAAGACTCCAACACCGGACTCCATTGCTCAATTTGGATTTTGGGGAGGTGATATAGATTACAATACTTATTATCCTAACCTTGATAAATCTGAACTTACTCCTAAGGACGAAGAATTTATCGAACCGATGTTTAGATTACTTTCAGAAACGATTGTATCTAAGAATTGGAATCCTACTGACTTTAGTCAAAATGGAGTACTAAAGGCATCAATGAAACTGTTACTTGGTCAAACCGTAAACTGCGACCATGAAACAAACATTGGTAATGCAATCGGGGCTGTATCTCAAGTGATGTGGCAAGAATCTTATAAAGATGGACACTTCACTATTCCTGCAGGTATCAATGGTATTCTGAAGATTGATGGTAAGGCAAATCCAAGAATTGCTAGAGGAATCCTTATGGAACCTCCTTCAATCCACAGTAATTCAGTAACTGTACAGTTCAAGTGGGATAAATCTCATCCAGGAATGGAAGATGGTGAATTCTACCAGAAGCTTGGTACCTATGATTCTAAGGGAGAGATGGTACGTAGAATAGTTACTGAGATAGTTCGTTATTTGGAAACTTCATTAGTATCCCATGGTGCTGATTCATTTGCTCAAAAGATTGGTTCAGATGGTAAAATTGTTAATCCTACTTTTGCAAAAAGAACCTGGGCTTCTTATGAGGAATATAGGGATGACAAGTCCAAACAGTATTTCTTTACTGACTACAAAACAGATCTCTCAGAGTTTCAAGAAAAGGACGATACTCAGGATTCTTTAATTGATAACCAAGAAAACCAAAATAATAATAAAGAGAATATGAACAAAGAATTGCAAGAATTTCTTGAAAAGCTTTTCGGGGATAACATGCTATCCCTTGCAGAAGGCAAAGAGATGACTCAGGAAGAAGTTATCTCATGTATTCAAAGCTTGGTATCATCCAAAAACAGTCTTCAGACTACGGTTGATAATCTGACTACAGAGAAATCTTCTCTCACTGAACAGATTACTAATCTGAATGCTGAAGTAGCAAACTTGAAGGAAATGGCAACAGTAGGAAAGAATCACATTGCTTCTCTCCGTGAAAATGCCGTAGGTACTTATAAGAAGTTGATGGGTGACAAAGCCGATGAAACTATCATCACTATGTTGAATGCCGAAACTACTGGCATGGTTACTTTGATTTCTCTCCAGAAAGACTATCAGGCTCGTTTGGAAGAGAAGTTCCCAATGGTATGCGCAAGCTGCGGTTCTCACGATGTAAGCCGTGCTTCTTCAGCTCAGGAAATTGATGAAAAATCAGGAACTCAGACTGAGGATAAAACTAAATTGGCCGAAAGATCTACTTCCGATGTTCTTGATGACATCTACAAGAGTAAGTTCAAATAAAGAAATAATCGATAAATATCACTGTTATGACGAAAATCGTAAACAAAGACCAAGCAATGACTCTCTTTGGGGAAAAGACTCCAAGAGCGGTGATTTACAAAAGTGAATCCCACAAATTGCACCAAGCCTTCAATGTAAAAGAAGGAGAAACAATCGTTCAGGGTATGCCGGTAGCAATTGATGAAACTGGCCTCATATTCCCTTTTAAAGCTGCTGATACTGAAGTATATTTGGGAGTTGCTGTTACTGATAACATCAATCCGGCTTACCGTGCCCAACATAACTTCCCTGTAGAAGTTACAGTTGCCATGGAAGGTTACATGATTTGTAATTGGGTATCAAATACTACTCTTACTGCTGGTTATGTAATCCCTTCTGGAGATTTGCTAAATGACCGTTTTGTAAAAGCAAACCAGGAAACCTCAACAACTCCTTTCATTGCTCTTACTCCGGCAGACGAAGCAAACGAGTTAATCCAAGTACTTATTAAATAAGAAGAAAAAGAAATTATGGAAAAAGTTGATATTTCAAAACTGAAGAAGGAAGACTTTATCAAAGAACTTCCTCAAATGGTAAGTCAGCTGGATGCTTTCCGTCAGGGAGCCCAGAACAAAAAGCCGGTAGAAGTTACATTGGGTGAACTTGCTACAGGTAAGTGGGGAATTACAGAAGATGAACTGTTCGAAAAGGTTGGTATCAATCCAAAAATCGATACAATGGAAAATATCTTCACTATGCCTCAGCAAGATGTTCGTTGGATTGTTCCGGAAATCATTCGTTCTGCAATTACTTTGGGTATGCGACAAGCTCCGTTCTATCCGGAGATTATCGCATCTGACCAGTCTATCAATGGATTGACTGCTATCATGCCGATGATTAATATGTCCGATGCTGCACCGGCTAAGGTTAATGAGGCAGAAACCATCCCATTGGGAGATGTAAGCTTTGGACAGAAATCAGTTTCTCTGTTCAAAATCGGTAAAGGTTTTAAACTTACTGATGAAGTTCGTAACTACGTTTCTCTTGATGTATTGGCAATCTACCTTCGTGACTTCGGTGTTCAGCTGGGTTATGCAATGGATACATTGGCCATGGACGTTGTTATCAATGGTAATAAACCGGATGGTTCAGAATCTGCTCCGATTATCGGTGTATACGAAACAACCAATGGTATCACATATAAGGACCTTCTCCATATCTGGGTACGTGCTGCTCGTATGGGACGTAACTTCACTACAATGATTGGTGGAGAAGACCAAGCTATCGAAATGTTGAACCTGCCAGAATTTAAAGACCGTCATTCAGGTACTACTGAAGCTACACTCAACATCAAGTCTCCGGTACCTAAGAATGCCAACTTCTACATCCATCCGGGAACTCCGGACCAAGGCCTTCTGCTGATTGATACAACGGCTGCCTTGATTAAGCTTACTGCTAAGCAGTTGATGTTGGAATCCGAAAGAATCGTTTCCAATCAGACTCAGGCAATCTATGCAAGCTTGACTACTGGCTTCTCTAAGATGTATCAGGATGCTGCACTTATCTTGTCTGCGAATAAGAAGTTCTCTGAAGCTGGATTCCCAGACTTCATGAACATCGACCCGTACTTGATGGTTAACCTGGAGTAAACCCGGTTTTATTTTACACAGTTCTAATTTCGAATGGGATAGGGTTTTGAGAGGACCCTATCCCTATTTTAAACATCTAAAAACTTAGTAGATTATGAGTGAAAAAATAAAGGTAACTGTAGGAGCTAAAGCTTACAGTTTTCATGACCAGTCAACTGGTATCACAATCGCAAGAGGAGAAGAAAGAGAACTTACTCTCCGTCAACTTGGTTCAAAGAAAATCCAAATGGCTTTGAACTCTGGTCATCTTCGGATGATTGCTGATAAAAACAAAGTAGAGAAATATTCAGCAAGTGACTTGGATAAGCTGGAAAAGAAACTTACTGCTCAGTTTGAAAAGGGTATGGAAGTTGCAAAGATTGCAAAAGCCTACACTCTTGAAGAACTCACTCTCATTGCTGCTCGCCACGAAATCGTAGCCGAGAAGAATGATACCCCGGTAACCCTGGTTCAGGCTTTGCTGGAAGAGTTCGAAGAACAATCTAAATAATCCCTCATGGAAAATCTAGACTTCGTAGCTACTACGAATGGTCTGGAAGTTTCATTTAGAGTACTAAGCCAAGTCCCAGTCAAGGCCATTTTTGACTGGGACTTTGGTGATGATAAGGGGTCCGCTTACGATGTTAAGCAACCAACTTACACTTATGAAAAGTCCGGATTTTATACAGTAGCATTGAATATCACAAACTCCGATGGACTTAATCTTTCTGCTACCAAATTAGTAATTGTAAATACAAAGGCTGTTACTACATTAACGGACAGTATATATAACCTTATTAATTATCTCATCCCTTCAGAAATCTCCGATGGTATGACCCTTGAGGAGAAGGAGATGTACATAACTAAATGGCAATTATATATCCAACCACTAGTAAATCATTGTATTCCCTTGGATAAATATAATGATGAATTAATGTATGAAGCTCTAGAAAACCAATTAATAATGGAGTTGGCAGCCTGGGATTATCTAAATGTCAAGCTCCTTAATTTATTAACGAGTACCGGAGAATACCTTAGTCAACTAACATCAACCAAAGAACAAGCGGGAGATGGTAGTTCGAAACCAGAACTTACCCGAGGTGATAGGATTAAACAAATCACTACTGGGCCTACTGAAGTACAGTACTATGATATGCTTTCAGATTCAACATCTTCATTATGGAAAACATTCTCACAAGCTTTGCAACCTGGAGGTGTCATAGACGAATTAAAACAAAGACTTTGTATGTTAGCTACAAGATTGGAAATCTACTTACCATTCTGTGCACCAGTTAATAAGTTAGTAGTTCCTCGAGTAGTTGACAGAAGAAGACCCGGTATATTGGATGGACCTAATCCAAGTGTACCAGTAAAAAGAAATGGTAGAACCTTAATCAAGAAAAGATGACCAAGACTCCTCATAGAATGGTAAAGAATCGTTCTTGGGATAGATACAAGAAGATTATCAATGACTTCTTGGACATAGATGCTGGAAGGCAAACTATAACTTGGGCAAAGAATGTAAATCAACTCCTAAGTCATGGAGAAGATTATATCCCTAAATATTATAATATACCCATCGAGGCTCTCTGTTATTACAATGCCTTTCGAAACTGGCCTATCAATAAAGCCACAATCACTGGAGAACTCGATGATGAGAATCTATCCATACTAGTTACAAAATCCTATATAGAAAACCTGGGATACTTAACTCCAGAAGGTTATTGGGATTTTAACTGGTCTGAGGATAGGTTCGTAATTAACGGTATTACTTATAAACCTGCAGGAGATACACAAGTTGCCCAGGCCAAAGATGAAGCATTGGTGTTCATGGTCATTCTCAAGAGAGATAGAGATACTAAAATCGAATTTGTAGAATAAAAATGAACGTATATGGCAAAGATGTTACAATTACGATGGACTCGAATTGAAACCCAAAATGGGATTTGGTTCGATAGTAATAGGGTAATCCTACATGGTATATGCGGAATACATGTTGAAATGAAAGGGCAAGGAAATGATATTACAGCCATGCAATCCATGACTGGTGATAAATACGTTTCTTGCTTTCAAGATTATTTCGGAGACCTTTGGGATAAGATAATACCTCATCCAGGTATTGGGCAAACTATGAAGTTCAGAGTCAATAGATTACCAGATTATGCAATAATCAGAGGTGATGTTGAGGATGGCGGAGACGTAGACCCAGATAATCCAGAAATACCCATGAATACTTTCTGTGGTTCAGAAGGAGAACCATTCAGAGGTAATAATACTGAACTGTTCTTGGGTAAACAACCTATTAATTAACCCTTAAATATATAAACCTATATGTATGTAAGTAAATATTACACCTGCGAGGAAATTGACCAGCGGCTATTACAAGGTTACTATGATGACTTTGTTACTGCTGGCTTTGCTGGAACTCTTAATGAATTCTGGGCCTTCGTTCTTTCTATCAAAAACAAGGTTGATAAGAAAGAGGGATATGACTTATCGAAAAATGATTTCACCGATGAACTGAAAAATAAGTTGGATGGAATCGAGGAGAAAGCCAATTATATTACAAAAGTTTCTCAGTTAGAAAATGACTCCAAGTTTCAAACTGAAGAACAAGTTAAGAAAATGATTAGTGATTTGGTTGACGGTGCTGGTGATGCTCTGGATACTCTTAAGGAGTTGGCAGAAGCCTTAGGAAATGACCCAAACTTTGCAACTAATATCACAAATAAACTTACCGACCTTCGTAATGATTTGACTACTGAGGTTAACCGAGCAAAAGAAAAAGAAGCCGAACTCGGTTCTCGAATTACTGCAGTAAATGATGCTTTGCTCAAAGCCGTGGATTTACTCAATGGGAAGATTGATAATATCCGTATTGCTTTGGTAGATAAAATCGACAAGCTGGAGGCTAAGGTTGATAAGAACACTGCAGATATTGCCGACTTGCGTAATGAAACTACTGGTTCATTGGCAGATGCTAAAGCTTATGCTAAGGACCTGGTAGATAAAGAAGCAGAGGCTCGTAAGGCTGGAGATGATAAACTGGTGGAAGATATGCACCAGATGACTACTCTCCATATTCAGGACAAAGCAGAACTTACTCAGAAGATTGCCGAAGAGGCTCAATTAAGAGAAAACCAGGATGCAGGAATTCGTCAAAGCTTAACCGAGGAAATCTCTACTCGTCAATCTGGTGATGCTGCTCTTGAAAGTAAACTTGCAGAAGAGGTTACCAATCGTAAAGCTGCCGATGAAACATTGCAGAATGGTTTGACTAAAGAAGTTGCTGACAGAACTAATGCCGATAACACTCTTCAAACCAATATTGATAAGGAAGCTCAAGCAAGAGAATCCGGAGACCAAGTTCTTAAAGGGCAAATTGATTCAGAGGCAGCAACCCGTACTGCTCAGGACCAAATCCTTGACCAGAAGATTACTGCTCTATCTGAAAGAACTAATGCCGATAAAGGTGAAGTACTTGCTGCAGTAGAAGCTGAAAAGGAAGCTCGTATTGCAGGAGATAATGCCCTTAAAGAAAGTAAGGTAGATAAGAGAGAGGGTTATGCCCTGTCTAAGAATGACTTTACTGATATCTTACTTCAGAAGTTGAATGGCATTGAAGAGCATGCTAATTATATTACTCAAGTATCACAATTGGTAAATGATGCTGAGTATCAAACCGAAGCTGATGTAGAAGCTGCAATTCAGAAAATCATTGGTTCTGCACCAGAAGTACTTGACACTCTGGAAGAGATTGCCAAAGCCTTAGGTGATGACCCTAACTTCGTTACAACTATCACTAAGAAGTTGGCAGCAATTACTGAGAAGGTAAATCAGGAAATTCAGGATAGAACCAATGCAGATACTGCTCTCCAGGGAAATATTGATGCTGAGGTAGCTGAACGTAAAGAAGCTGATGCTGCTCTTAAGACCGAACTTAAAGAGTATGTAGATGCTCAGACTTCTATCGGTGATACTGCCTTGAATGTAGTTAAGGATAACCTGGCTAAGGAAATCCAAGACCGTAAAGATGCCGATGCAACTCTGCAAGCTAATATCAATAAAGAGGCTACTGATAGAAAAGCGGCAGATGCAACACATACTGAGAATATCGCTACTCTTAATCAAAGAGTATCCGATTTGGCTTTATCTATTCAGGATGCTATCAATACGGTTAAGAATGAACTTACTGCTCAAGTAAATGCCAATACTACGGCAATTGCTACTAATGCAGCTAACATTCAGAAGAACTCAGAAGCAATCACGGCTGTAACTAAAACTGTAGGTGATAACTACAAAGAGGTTAAAGATATGATTAATGAGGAAATCGTAGACCGTACTAACGGTGACAGTAACCTCAGTTCTCGTATTGATACTACCAATATTGCTTTGGGTACAGAACAAGCAGAACGGAAAGCTGCAGACCAAATCCTTCAAGTAAACCTTGATAAGGAAGTGGGAGACCGTAAATCGGCAGATGCTGCATTGGAAACCAAAATAGAGGGTCAGATATCGGGGCTTAACCAAACTATCTCTGGTGAAATTACTAGAGTAGAAGGAAAAGTAACCCAAGAAATTAAAGACCGGGAAGCTGCAAATAAAACTTTGAGCGACCGTATTAATTCATTGGAAACCGGTTCAAATGAAAAGGTAAATGAACTCAAAACAAAGGTAGAAGCTAATACTGCAGCTATCAATGTAGAAAAGGAAAGAGCTATTGCCAAAGAGGATGCAATCCAGGCAAACTTGAATACGGCTATCGCCAATCACAAAGATGAGGTAAATGCCTTAACTAAGAGTATCTCTGATGAGGCTAATGTTCGTATTTCAGGTGATGCAGCACTTCAGGTAAATATTGATAAAGAGGTAACAGACCGTAAAAATGCCGATACCCTTATTAATAATGCCTTAGCTCAGGAAGTTTCGGACCGTACTACTGCTATTCAAGGATTAGAATCTAAGAAGGTAGACAAGGTAGATGGTAAAGTACTTTCTTCAAATGACTTTACAGATCTCCTTTTGGTAAAATTGAACGGTATTCAAGAGAAAGCTAACTACATTACTAAAGTATCTGAGTTATTGAATGATTCAGAATTCCAGACTGCTGAACAAGTAGAAGCTGCAATTCAGAAAATCATTGGCTCAGCTCCAGAGGTTCTTGATACTTTGAAGGAAATTGCAGATGCTTTGGGTAACGACCCAAACTTTGCAACTACAATGACTCAGAAACTTACGGAGTTAACTGCAAAGATTGAAACTGAAACTCAGAATCGGGTATCTGGTGATGAAGCTTTGGAAACTAAGCTTACAACTCTAGATACTAAGCTTACCAAGATAGTAGAGGATTTAAGAACCTACGTTACTGAAACTCGTACTGAATTGTTGGCAAGAGCAAATAACCAAGATGCTCTTATTAATCAGAACTCGGCAAATATCCAGAGAAACTTGGAATTAATCCAGGGTATTCAGAATAATATTTCTGGTTCTTACTTGGAAATTAAGGCTTTGCTTGAAACTGAGATAGCTGCACGTAAGGCAGAGATTACTCGAGTAGAAGGTTTGATTACTGATACTAATCAGGCTCTTACTACAGAAACCGAAGAACGGAAAGCTGCCGATAAAGTTCTCCAGGATAATCTTGATGCCGAAGAAGCTGCTAGAGGTGCTGCTGATACTGCATTGGGAGTTCGTATAGATACGGAAACTTCGGAAAGAAAGGCAGCTGATACTAACCTTGATAATAAGATTAACAAGGAAATTCAGGATAGAACCAATGCAGATACTGCTCTCCAAACTAAATTAGACAAGGAGATATCAGACCGTACTACAGCAGATACCGAATTGGGTACTCGTATTGATAATGAAGAGGATGCAAGGGAAGCTGCAGATACTACTCTTCAGGAAAATATAGATACTGAGAAAACCGAAAGAAAGGCAGCCGATGGGACTTTGCAGGATAACATAGATGCTACTAATGCTCATACTATCAATACTCACAGATTGGATTCAAATCCAGTATTGAATGGTACAGATATTAAGTTGGATGGGTATGAAAAGAATGCAGGTACTACTCCAGTAGACTTGGATGTAAAGGCAACAGATACTACTTCAGTGGCATTTGGTAAAGTACAGAAACGTATTGAAGTAGATAAGACAGATGCTGACTCTAAATTCAATAAGGTAAAAGTTGCAGTAGGTCTTACCAATGATTTGGGGATGCCTGCACTTACCGATACCAATTATATGAGAGGTTCTGTAAATGTGGTTGATTCTTTAAAGAAATTAGATGCTCAATTGGAACCAATCATTATTCCTACAGCAGCATTTAGTCTGGTTTCCCAGGCAACTTCAGAAGAGATTGCAGCAGTATTTACTAATGAATTATTGCAAGAAATTTCAACAAACACTACACACCGTCCTTATATATTGGTGGATACTGGTAACAATTCCTATCAGCAATTCAGATTGAGCTTACAGCTTAGTGGTCCTACTACTGGAGATATCACTCTGAGACTTATGTATGAATCGGCTGGTAATGAGTTTTACAGAGAATTCAAGAGAACTGCTCAAGGTGCTTGGTCTATATCTTTCATAAGAACTGGTAGACTTCTTATTGAAGGAGATGTAGTTAATAACCTAACTACAGGTAATGCTAAGTTACCTTTAAGTGCAAACCAAGGTAAAGTATTGAAGGGTTTGATTGATACTCTTGGAACAGATGCCTCAGAATTGGAAACAGAACTGAAAGAACTGATTAATACTACTAAGACTACCTTAGAAGGTACTATTGCAACTGAAGTACAAAATCGTAAATCTGCCGATACTGCTTTAGATACCAAGTTAACCACTGCTATCAATAAAGAAGTTGCTGACAGAACTAATGCCGATACTGCTCTCGGTACTCGTATTGACCAGGAGGTAACGGCAAGAACTAATGCAGATGCTACCCTGAAAACCGAATTAACTAGAAATATACAGGGAGTTCAGGATGCCTTAGATGAATTCATTGCAACTAAGGCTCAGGCAAATGGATTAGCTTCTTTGGATGAAAATGGAAAAGTACCTGCTAATCAATTACCCTCATATGTAGATGATGTAATCGATGTATATGCTACCTATGATAAATCCCCTACTGGAGAACTTTCTAATATTGCCTTATTTGAGAATCCAGACCATACTAGAACAATAGTTGGGGAAGCAGGAAAGATTTATCAAGATGTAACTGAGGGAGAACCCACCTATCAATTTAGATGGACTGGTACTACCTGGGCACCTATTGTTTCTGGTGGAGTAGTAATCGGTGAAATCACTGGTACTGCTTATGATGGAGCAAAAGGTAAAACCACTACGGATAATCTTAATGCTCTTAAAGCTTTTAATCCTATACGATTAACCAATATTGTTACGGATACTTCTAAAGCTACAATCCGATATGAAAAGTCCGATGGTACAGCTATTCAAGGATTGGATATTCCTGCTGCTAATTCTACTAAAGCTGGTGTTATGGCTGCTGCAGATAAGGTTAAACTTGACACCACATTACCTAATCAAATTGCTGCCGAAACTGCTGCAAGGGAAGCTGCAATTTCAGGTGTTCAAGGAGAATTGGCTAATGATATAGCTCAGGAAGTAGTGGATAGAAACGAGGCTATTGCAACTGCTAAAGCTGAATTAACTACGGCTATCAATAAAGAAATATCCGATAGAAAGGCAGCCGATTCAGCTAATTTCAAAGAGCTAGAAGACGGAATGACTGCTGCTGTTGATAATCTAGAGGGAAGAATCCAGGCTACTGATGGTAAACTGTATGAAGAAATAGATAACCGAAAAGGTGAAATCAATAGAGTAGAAAAGTTAATCTCGGATGAAACTGCAACCAGAGCTCAAGCAGATACTAATGTAAATGCTAAGGTAGATTCTCATATTGCTAACAAATCTAATCCCCATGGAGTAACCAAAGCTCAGGTAGGTTTAGGTAATGTTAACAATACGTCAGATGCAGATAAACCAGTATCTACTGCTCAGGCAACTGCTATTGCAGATGCTAAGGCTGCAGGTACAAATGCACAAGCTAACTTAAATACCCATACTCAGAATAAATCTAATCCTCACAATGTAACCAGAGACCAGTTGGGAATGGGAACTAACTCTGAGATTGTATTTAAGAAAGTATCTGCTCCTTCTGGGTTATGGAAGGAATCCGATGAAAGGCTTAAATCCTTCATCAAACCTTTGGAACATACTCTTGATGAGATTTGCTCTATACCTACCGATTCATTCATAATTCGATGTAGTCATGATATAGGTACTATTGCTCAGGCAATCGAAAAACATTTCCCAGAATTAGTTTCTGAGAATACGGTTAAATCCGATACTGTACCTAATCCCGAAGTCTTCGAAACAATCGAAAAGGATGGAGAAACTTATGTAGTGGTTAAAGAGGTAGATTATTCTAAGATGTCGGTTCTGGCAATCGAAGGTATCAAACTTCTGAAGGCAAGAATCGAAGAATTGGAAAAGAAACTTTTATTCACAAACTTGGATTAATATGGGAGAGATAGCAACTTGGAGTGCTGTCAAAACTAAAGTAGGCCTTGGTAAGGATTCAAATGAATGCCCTACCAAGGCTGAATTGTTAGCACTCTCTCCTACAGGAACGGGAGAATCTTACATAGGCTTGGAAATTTCCAATGCTAGTTCCTATGGTGATAATGAAACCATACAGCTTAGTGATATACATAAGGTAACTTATAAGTATATTCTGGCATTAACTAATAAGACTCTAAACTTCACTGCTTTGGGTGGAGCTCCAACTCCTGCTGGTTTCGATTTGGTTACCCAAAAACAAAAATACCTGGATGGGGTTGCCCAATCTGGAGTTATTCCGGTATCTTACAACTTATCTGCACATCCTGATTGGATTTATTCTGAGAATGGTTTAAAAGCTACAGAAAATCTTAATACCCAGGAAAGGTATGGGTCTGTAACCTTTACTCAGTCAGAATCGGGAAAATCTATTGATGGTGCTGTTTCTCAGGCAGCAGCTTCTCAGAGATTTGAATATACTTTCAGTAGTAAATATCCAGGAATAAACTTTAATGCTCTTGGAGGTGTTAGTTCTGCTAATAGAATACTGGATATAACTTCTACTCGTCAAGAGTATAGAAATAATCATACTTATGGAAACTTAGTTCAGATATCTTTTACCAATACAGGTTTGCCCAGTTGGTTAATAAATACCAATGAATCCTGGTCGGCACAAGAGAACAAAAGTTTAAGTTCAAGGTCTCATTCAATGACCTATACCCAAAATGAATCCGGTAAGAAATTTACTGTTACCTTTAACCAAGCCGCAGGTACACAAACTTATGGCGATATTACCATAAATCCTACCAGTGGAATTGCCGATATACCAGCTGCAGGTGGAACTTCTGGAGTATTTACATATTCTTATTCTCAACCATGGGGATGGAATGGTAAAACCAATGATGGTGGTACAATTACTTCTGGGGCTACAGTAAATTGGAGTAATGCCATATCAGGTTCTAATCTTGGTACTACACAAAAAGCAAGAACCAGGTTGGGTAGTAGAACCCTTACATTATCTCAAAATGGTAAATCTGCTTCGAAATCTGTAGATGTATACCAGGCAGCTAACCAGATAGTAAATGTTACTCAGGGAGCTTGGGTAGTTTCTATATTTGCTAATCCAACTACTCTTACCGAGCAAGGAGGTACATCCGAAATCAATGCAGGGGCTCAGGCACCAAGAACTAACCATTGGTCTTCAGGAGCTACCAGTTCAGCTCCAAATGAATTTGGTACTCCTACTTTAAGTATACCTACTGCAGTAACTGGATTCAGTTTATCTGGTAATATTTTAACAGTAGCCGAGAATCCTACACCTAATCCAAGAAGTGTAGTAGTAAGAGCAACTATGGGTACGGTATATAAGGAAGTTACTGTAACTCAAAGTGCATATGTAGTAACTTGGAATTATTACTTCACCGTTTCACCTTCCGTGTTAACTTTTGCATCTGGTGGCGAAATTAAATATGTTACAGTTTCTTCTTATCGACAAAAAGTTATAAACGGAGTCGAAACAACAACCCGGGAAGATGTTTCATGGACAGTTGTAGGTTCTTCGGGGTTTCATACTTTAAAAGACCGAGTCGCTGCAGACCCAAATCTTAGTAATGGTAGTATAACTGGGACTGCTACTTATACCCAAGAGGGAAGCAATAAAACAGTTACAATTGATTTGGCACAAGCTGCTCCAAAGGTTAATACACTTACACTCAAATTATCAGCCTCTGGAATGAGTATAGTAACCTTATATGTGTTTAAGTTATCAAATAAGCCATTAGGAGGTCCACCATCGAGATATCCAGCTCCTTTCTTTTCTGGAATGGGTACTCAGGCTGAATTTCAGTGGAATAATAATAAAGGCTTGGAAGTTCTTGACTCTAATACTGGAAGTAGAGTTTTTGCTCATGCTGAAGACTCATTAATTATAGCTGTTAAAAACCCGAAAGAGGATACTTGGGCTAACTTCATGGTCATTATCTTGCAAGATAACAACCAAACAATACAAGCTCCTATTTAGAATTAGTACAAATAAAACAATACTGCGGTATTTATATACGTATAGGCCTATATACAAAATTAATTAACTTATGTTTAACCATTTAAAACTAAAACGTTATGGAACTAAAATCTGGAGAAGGCACCGTAGTGGTAGCCGACAGAGACTGTTGTTGTAATGATGGTTGTAATAGAAACTCAGGCTGGGGCTCTGGTTGGGGTGCAGTTGGTGGAGCATTGGTAGGTGGTGGCTTTGGTGCTGCTGCAGTTTCCGTATGGGACAAAATCAATGACACTAAAGCTGACATTCAGAAAGTAGAATCTACAGTTCAAGAAGCAAAGGCAGGTATCTACAAAGATATCTCTGATGCAGCTCGTGGAGTTACTCAAGAAGTCAATGGTGTAGCAAAAGATGTTGCCGGTGTTGGTAGAGAAATCCTTAACAACCGTTTCACAACGGAAAGAGGACTTTGTGATTTGGGATACAAAACCAATTCCGATATCCGGGATTCTCGTGACCAAATGGGAGCAGGCTTCAATCGTGTTATGGATCGTCTTTGCCATATGGAACATGAACAACAGCAATGCTGCTGCGAAACTAAAGGCTTGATTAAAGAAGTAAAATCCGAATTGGCTCTTCAGTTGGAGCGTTGTTGCTGCGACATCAAGAACGGTCAACAGGAAATCAAGTGCCTTATCGAAAACACGGCTAAAGACCAGGAAATCGCTCGTCTCAACCGAGTAGTAGATGCTCAAAGAGACCAGAACATTATCCAGTCTGTAGTTGCCGCTCTCAAAACAACCACAGCTCCGGCATCCTAATTAAGAACCGGACATTGCAAAGGGAAGGAGTGCATCTTACGAGGTGTACTCCTTCCTTCGTTTTAACACCTAAAAACTTAGAGAGATGGAAAAAGAAAAACTAACCGAATATCAGATACAGATATCTTTGCCTGCTCCTAATCAAGAGATTGCTCAAGAAGTAGCAAACAAAGCCCAAGCCCTTGTAGACCAGTTCGGATACTATCAATTCTTAAACTTGGTAGACTTCATGCAGAAGAATCCAGGTGCAGTATCATTCGGTTTAAATTTAATAAATAGGAGGTAATTATGGAAGAATTGATTTTTTCGAAACTACAAAAAGGTGATACATTGTATACCCTAGAAAGAGACAGACGTTCTATGTATCCAATCTTTGATAAGGCTACGGTAGTCAGGGTTGGTGAAATTAAACCTATGTCTTCAGGCAATGATGGCAACTTTGTTTCAAGTATAGAAGTAGTAATTCAGGATTCAGTATCCTCATTAACTATTTTTTTACCCGTTCAAACTACGGAAGGTATTCATAATGGTATATACTACACTACCGACCTTAAGAATATTGTTAATGAGGTAAATGTTCAAAGAACTAATGCCTTGAATATCCTTAATAACCGGGATAAGTACGAGGCCATCGTATCTGAATGTGATAATATCTTTAAGACTATTGAAGGTATGATTGCTCCTCAAGCTCCGGCTCAGGCTTATAAACCTGAAGAACTTGAAACATTCAAAAGAGAGATAGATACCCGATTATCAACTCAGGAGAATCTTCTCTTGCAAATTGCCCAAGAGTTAGGATTAAATAACAAAGAAAAGAAAGATGGCAAAAAAGGTTAACATAAATATATCGCTCCCGATAGGAAGTGTTCAGATTTATGTAGACCCAAGAAAACAAATGCAAGCAGAAAAGTTGATTACTAGAACTCCCCAAATTATGCAAAGAGGTTATGATTTGGGTTCAAGGAAGTTCGGTAATCAACTTCTTCGTATTGTTAAGAGGAGCTTAAATACGGGAGTTCCTCCTCCAGGTTCCGGAGTATCTTGGCCACCACATTCAGTAGCTACACTTAAGAAGTATGGTTCTCATACTCTATTAAACCTTACTGGTCAATATGCAAGGTCAGTTACTATAGTGAACCGAAAAGATAGAACCTTTGTTGGTCTACCTCCTGGATTGAAAAAGACAACCTACTTTGGAAAGACTTCTCGTAAAACCCTTAATCAAATTGCCATTATGTTAGAGTATGGTAGTAGAGATGGTAACTTACCACCTCGTGAATTATGGGGTCCTGCTTATAAAGCTGCAGGTGGAGCTGATGCTTTACAGAAGTCTATACGTAATGAAGTAAGAAAAGAACTTAGAAAATATACAAAATAATGGCAGATTTTGAAGTAGATAAAACATCTGGTAAAGGTCCTACACTTGTAATGGTACACCCATTAAAGATGAATGATACTGAATCGGATAAGAAGGCTTCATTGATTGTAGATGTCAATGGAGTTACTAAAACAGTTAGCCTTCTTCAGAAGAAAGGTACCCTTAGTTACGAATATCAATTAGAGGTAGATAAGGATACACTTAATATTCCGGGTAAAGGTGGCACTGATACTTTGGTAGTTACATCCCGTCGTAGGGGAATGATTAATGGTACTCCTCAGGGAGATTGGGAAAATGTACATGTTATTGCTGAACTTGTAGAGGGAAATCCTTTTACTGATTATGTTGTTAGATTTACTGACCAAACAGAAAAGAATCTAGAGGTAAAAATAAATTCTAAGAATAAGACTGAACAGGATATTACCGGAACTCTAATTATAAAACAGAGTGAAAGTAATGATACTAAAACTATCAAGGTTATTCAGGCTGCAGGTACAGTTTCTTATACTTATAGGTTAGAACCACCAACTGTAAATTTATTAGTACCAAAAGACCAGAATGTTAATGAATATGAAACTTCTGTTGGATTTACGATTACTGGGTATAGAAGTAAATTAATAGAAGGTGAAAAAGTCTCTGAAGAAGTTATGGCTTTTAAAATCCCCACTGTTGGTCAATCACAGGATGTTAAGTTATTTAATTCTAATGTAACTGTAACATATTGGATTACTAATTATGGTAATATATCAAATACACCTAAAACTATTTTGTCAGCAACGGTACATGCTAAAAAAACTGCAGGAGTGATGATAAATGGAACTTCTGCTAACTTCGAGTGTGTATTTACTGATGGTGGAAAATATGCGTTTACTCCGATATTAGTGGCTCAATTAGTATAATATTATGGTAAATACAGAAGAAATAGTAGAAAGGACTTTCTATATCTGTCTACTAACGACGGCATTAAAAAGAAAGCTTACACTAAATCCTGATGATTACCTACCATTATCCTTAGAGAATGAGAAAAGATTTAAGGAAGACTCAGAAGCCTTAAAGAAATTCATACCTATCTTTGGAGTAGGTAATAATCAGGTAAAAGGTGCAAAGACTTGTCCCAGAATCACCATAGAATTGCAAGGGTTCTATAATGGTGATATTGGTGTGAACAAATATATCATAGGAGATAAACTAGAGAATGGTAACTACCAAGCTTCAGAATTTCCTTATGAGACTAAAGACATAACTCTGGATATACATCTTGTGGCAAATACTCAACAAGATATGAGATTACTTCATAGTATCATGTATGAAGCTTTGCCATCAAGAGGATATGTAAGACCTTACTATAATGACATAGAAGAATGGGAAGAGGGTAAGGTTGCTCCTACTGGAAACCTTTATATAGAGATAGGTAATTACTATGACCATCCCGATGAAAGTCATGGCCTACTCGAAAAGGTATACCAGTACATATGTAAAGACGGTATCTTGCCTGAAAAACTTGCAGGAGAAGGAGAATTGGTTCCTATCACAGATATCTCAGTACTCTTAGGTACAGTAGAAAAGAAGGAAAACGATTTACTTCAACTCCAAGTGAATAAGGACAATACTTCAGGGTATTAATTAAATAAGTAACTAACTTTTAAATTAAGTATAATATGCCAAATTCACCTTCAGTTAAGTTTGAGTTTGAGAACAGAAATGTTCAACAGACTACTCCTATGTTAGGAGTTTCATGTGTATTGGCTAGAACCACGAAAGGTCCTTATGATGACCCTTCAGAAATCATCAATTCTTTCTCACATTTCCAAAGAGTCTTTGGTTCTGAGATAGTACCAGATGGTTCTGTATCAAATATTGAGAAGGCTTTCATGGGTGGTTCTAAGCTTCGTGTTATTAGAGTATTGGGTAAGGGAGCAACCAAGGGAGTTATATCTGTAGCTGCAGCAAGAGGTGCTAGAGCAGCAAGGTCTTCTGAAGATGGTTCTTCTGTTACTGAATCTACTTCTGAAGAAGCAAGTCCTAAATCTCTCTTTAAGTTTACTTCTGGTTCTACTACAGTAGGATTCGGATTGGTAACTAAGGGTTATGGAGACCCCATCGGTAGTGCTGAAACCTTCAATGTAAAAGTTTACAAACAAGCTAACACAATCTACTATCAAGTAGTAAGTGCTAATGGTCAGGTATTAGAACAAGGCCCTATCATTACCTACAAAACAGCAGATACTGTAAACAACACTTCAGTAGACTACCTTGCTCTAAGCGCTTTTGCAAAGAATTCAGAATACCTTGTACCGGTTATGACCGATACAGTAGAAGGTATTAAATCTTGGAATAACCTCATTAAATGGTTAACGGATGATGTCGATGGAACAAAGAACCCAATCGATATCAAACTTAACAATGCAGCAATTACTACCGATGTTGTTAATCTTAATGGTACTATAGGTAATGCAGGTACTACTCCAACTGCAGACGAATGGATTGCTTCTTTAGAATTCGTAAAGGATTATGTAGATGTATATCAATTCGCTTGCTCTCATATTCACCAACACCTTACTAAAGACCAAGATGTACTTAAGGTACACAAGGCTGCAGTAGATATGGTTAAGGAATTGCAGGAGTATACCTATTATATCGAAGTACCTAAGTATACCACTCACTATACTCAAGGCGACCAGCCAAGAGATTTGAAAAGTATCAATAGCTGGGTACAGACTTGCCTGGGTACTGTAGGTAACTCTAAGTATGTAGCTTACTTCGGTGGTGGTATTAAATACTACAACGAAGACGGTAACTTGGTAGATTCAGATGTACTGGGAACTATCTTTGGTTTGGGTGATGCTTCTGCAACTCAATTCGGTGTATGGAAATCATTTGCCGGAATGAACCGAGGTATTATTTATGATGGTAATGGTCCTGTATGTCCGAATTATGGTTCTCCTTCAAGAACTAATGAACTTAATGAGTTGGCTCAGAACTACGTAAATATCATTTGCGTAAAGGATGTACCTAACCAGGGTAAGAGAACTTTGTTATGGCATTGCTTCTCATCTCAGGTAAAACAAGATTCAGAAAGATTTCTGGCTATTGTAAGATTGAATCTGTATCTCAAAAAGAATCTTAGACCAATCCTAGAAAGATATTTAGAAGAACCCAATATCTGGAACACTTGGAATAAGATTTGGCTTGAGGTTAAACCTATTCTTGATGCCTGCGTAGATGGCGATGCTATGTCAGAATATACCTGGATGGGTGACCAAGATGCTAACTCATACAGTGAACTCTCAGTGAACAACGAACAAGATGTTCGTCAGGGTAAGTATAAAGCTATCCTGAAATATAAAGATATCGTACCAATGCAAGAAGTTACAATGTCAATCATTATTGACCAGGCTTCTAAGTCGGTATCAATTATTGAAAACGAATAAAACTAAAAGACATGGGAGCAAAAGTAAAAAATCCGAGAAAGAAATTCCTTTGGAGTATCACTTTCCCTAAGCACCCAATCAATACCTATCTGTTCCAAACTTGTACTTTGCCAGATATTGAGATTGACCAGGTTGCTCATGGGGACGTTAACCGGGACGTTAAAACTGCCGGTAGAGTTACAGTAGGTAACTTAGTAGTAGGGAAGTTATTAACTACTGCAGGTTCAGATACATGGCTTCATGACTGGCTTTATTCATGCCAGGATATGATTGCAGGTGGTGGTTTGGTACCAAGCCAATACTGGGAAAATGTAATCGTAAACGAACTTGCCGAAGACGGAGTTTCTGTACTCAACACCCACTTCTTCGAAGAGGTATGGCCATGTAAGATTACAGGTTTAGACCTGGACCGAATGGCTTCAGAAAACACAATCGAAAGTATCGAATTCTCAGTAGGTACTGTCGATAAGTATTAAAAGCTTAGTCTATTTTCAACTAAGATTTTTAGGTGGAGGGGTGGGATTCCTAGAAAGGGCTCACCCCTTTCTTGTTGTTATATCAGATACTATGGATTTAAGTAACCAATTAAAATAAATAAATATGGAATTTAGAACTTGTGAATTTACAGCACCGTCAGGATTTAAGTATTCAATCCGTGAACAGAATGGAGCCGATGAGGATATTTTATCTAACCCTATGGATTCTAAGAACCTGATGAACCTTACCAAGTTTATTCAAGCAATCGTGGTAGATACGGACTTCACTCCTAACAGGAGACTTACGGTAGAGGATGCAGACCGTATCCCTTTGAATGACCGGTACCACATTATCTTCATGTCAAGAATTTTCTCACTCGGTGAAGAAGTAGAATTTGAATATAATTGGGGCCAGAATGGTGGGTCAGTAACTTATGGTCAATCACTTCGGGAAATGGTATTTGAGAATTATGGAACATTACCTACAGAAAAGGAAATGGATGAAAAACCTAATGCTATTCCTTATTATCCTGAGCAGAAGAAACTCGTAGACTACGAAGTAGTATTATCTTCTGGTAAACAAGTTATGTTTGACTTGATGACCGGTGCAGGAGAACGTTGGTTGGTTATGTTACCAATAGAAAAACAAACCAAGAGTGCTGGCTTAATGGCAAGAAACCTAAGGCTATCAGTAGATAACAAATGGGAAAAGGTAGAAAACTTCTCTCTCTTTTCAGTAAGGGATATGGCTGAAATTCGTAAGGCAGTATTTACCTATGACCCAGTATTCAGCGGTAATACCGAAGTAGAAAATCCTACTACTGGAGAAAAGGCTGAATACCCAGTTATGTTGTCATCCTCTTTTTTCTACCTGACGGAAGCGTAGACCACCCGGGTACATTTACTTATATATGTAGAGCTGAGATAGTCCTTGATTATCTCAGCTTTTTGCGTCTTCCGTATCGAGAAAGAAAAAGATTTAAAGACTTAGCCGATGAATATTATGATAACCTAAAAAAGATTAAAAATAAATGATAAACAGTAGAAGCTTAGTTGAGGTCGGTGTTGCAATGGTATTAAAAGACCGATTCTCCAATGAAGCAGGCAGGATATCTAATTCATTCAGAACAATGATGAATGATATGAATACCTGGAATAGAGGTATTCAAATGTCTGCTGCTAATGCTTTTGATTTTGGAAAAGAATTGGTTGGTGGTATGGCTAAAGCCTACCAATATTCTGCAGGAGTATACGACCAAGTATTCTTAGCTTCTAAGATGTCTGGAGCAAATGCTGCTCAACAGGCAAGGCTAATGCAGGTTGCTAAGGAGGTCAACGAGGTAACACCTCTTACAGCAAAAGATATTGCATCAGGAGAAAGGTACTTGGCAATGGCCGGTAACAATGTAGAGCAAATTGAAAAAATGATTGGCCCTGCAGCTAAACTGGCTTCTATCTTTAGTATGCCTCTTGGAGAGAAAGGTGGAGTTGCTGACTTGATGACTAACATCATGCAGACCTTCAATATACCTTCTCAAAATGCTACTCAGGTAGTAGACCAATTGGCAACTGCAGTAAATTCTGCAAATATATCATTAACCGACCTTGCACAATCTTTCCAATATTCAGGAGCCGAATTTAGAAATGCCAAAATCAGTATGGGTGATGCAGCTGCAGCAATTGGAGTACTTGGTAATCAAGGTATCCAAGCTTCATCCGCAGGTACTGCATTGGCAAACATGATGCGCTATTTAACACTTTCCGTAACCGGGCAGAAAAAAGCAGGTAGTACTATGCTAAAATCTTTAGGTATAGACCCGGCTTCTCTAGTGGATTCCCAAGGAAACCTTTTAAGGTTAGATAAGATTATAACCATGCTGGGAGATAAACTTAGAGGTAGAAGAGGTATAGATATATCTTCTGCTCTGTTCAATATCTTCGGAGTTCGAGGTACAAGAGCAGCATCTGCTTTACTTCAGGATTATTGGTCAGGTACCAATAAGCTTACTGAACTTATGGATAAGGTAAACTCAGCAAAAGGTACAGTAGAAAGTTTAGCCCAAGAAAGATTACAAACTCCTGCAGGTATTATCGAACAGTTTAAATCAAACTGGGAGAACTTTGTAGTAACTGTAGGTTCTACCTTAGCTCAGGTATTTAATCCTTTACTAAAATTTGGTTCAGGTTTACTTAAGATAATCAATGATATCCAAGAAATTTGGGCTGGTAAATTCTTAGTAAAGGTAGTTGCTACTGGAGCTTTAGTTGGTACCTTGTATCAGGGGTTTAAGTTTATCTCGGGTACCATTAGGATGATTAGTACATTCCAAGCTTTAGCTACGGCAGAGACTGAAGGTATGGCTGCGGGTATGACTAAAACAAATGTTCAAGCTACTATCCTTGAAGGTCACCTTAGGAATATATCTGCAATGATGATGAGGATGACTGCCTTACAAATGGCTCCAGGTAAATTCTTTGCATTACCAATGGGAGGTACTGTAGGTAAAACCAAAAAAGGTACTGTAGTAGCCAGAGATTCACAAGGGAGATTTACTTCAATGAGTACACTTGCTGGAGCAGGGGCAGGAGCTGCAGTAGGTTCTACTGTAACTAGAACAGCAGGTCAACAGGTAGCTAAGAGAGGTGCTATAGGGTTTGGTGCTAGATTACTTGGTAGTAGACTTTTGGGATTCTTAGGTGGTCCATTGGGATTAGCTTTATCTATAGGTATACCTTTACTTATAGAGGTAATCGGAGGCCTTACAAATTCTGTAGATAAGAATACTGAAGCTTTAAACTCTGATGATAATAAAGCTTCTATTCAAGAAAGAAACCAACAGGCTTTTGTTGAGGCAGTTAGGTCTGCAATCAGAGATGGCTTCAAGGATTCAAGAATTAATATCTCAGTAGATGGAGAACCAGTTGGAGATTTTGCTCCAGGTAATTCATCTGATTTTACTGGTATAGCTTTAGGAATAAACTAAAACAATTATGGCAAGAATATTGAATCAAATAGCAGGTGGGGTTGTTGAAAAGTATAATGATCTTACCCGGGATTCTGCCGGAGTTCTTACTGGTCCTTTAAATAAACTTTGGAGGGCCAGGATTTATTTAAATAGGGCTACATCTACTTTACCTAAAGACACTGCAGATAAAGGAAAGATATATGACCCTAATAATCCTTTTGGACCAAGAGCTACCTCAAAGAATCCCAAAGTAAACCAAAGGATACAAAACCAATATCGGATGGAATTAAAACATCAGGTAGAGGGTGGAGTTCCTTTTGGCTATGAAGAGATGGACCCAGCTAAGGGTAATTCCGTAAATAAGAATAAAGAACTTTTTATGGTAATGCCCGAAGTTCGTAATATGAACCAAGTAGTAATATATAATTTGGTATCAACACCTTATCAATATATCACTCTTCAAAATAGACCTTCCTCTATTGACTTCCGAGGAGAAACTACTTGGGCTACCATTAAATCAATGGGACGTAATACTCCCATGTATCATTACACTGGAGCAGAGGATATAATTCAATTCAATGTATCTTGGTTCTGTAATGACCCAGAAAATCCAGAAGAGGTAATCACTAAATGTAGGTTATTAGAGATGTGGTCTAAGGCAAACTCCTATCAGGCAAGCCCACCAATACTAAAGATTGAATGGGGTAATTCTGGTATATTTGAGAACCATCAGTATATACTTACTTCAGCAACCTATACCTTAAACAATTTCCGAAATGCTTCAAGGACAAGGGTTGCAGGTAAATCATGCGAGATTGATGATTTGAAATTACTTCCTGCAGCTGCAACTCAAGAATTAATCTTCAAGAGAGTAAGTGCTTATAACTTATCCTATGCAGATATTGTAAATGAAGAAACTCTAAAGAAAACGAAAGGAATAAGTTTATGATAGACTTAAATCAATACTTAACTGGAGCTAGCCCCTATGATGGGGCAGTAGCTCTTAAATATGATGAGGGGGATTATTCCTTAGAAACAATCCCACCCTCGGTTCCATATACAAATAATGATAAGCAACATACTGTAATGGATGGAGAAACCTTGCAGAACATTGCTTATCGTTATTATGGTGATTCGGGAAAATGGTATTTAATAGCTGAGGCTAATAATATCCTAAACCCTTTTGCAGAACTTGAACCTTATCAGTTAATAAGAATACCAATGTATGGCAACTAAGAAACCTAATCAATCAATTCTTTATAATGGAACAGCAACACCCTATATGGCACTGTTCGATTCTGGAGGTATGCCTATAATGAATGTAATTACAGGTATACCTCTTGGCGCTTATATAAGTAATTGGAGCTACAAATATGATGAGGAGAAGGAGAACTTAGCAACCATCACATTTGATACTGGAGACCCAGATACAGTAGATATCCCAGAACTCCAGGAAGGCTCTATTATTTATCTTCAGTGGGGATACATATATCCAGATGGCCAATTTATTTCAAGTCCCATACGAAGTATTAAGGTAAGGGATTTGGATTGTGTATTCGATTCTACTGGTACTCATGTGACATTAAAGTGTATAGATACCGTTGGAGATTTAAGATTCCAACCACCATACACCTATTCGGATTTATCGGAGTATAGCTTATCTAATTTTTTAGATAAGGGTTGTAACAATGATATCGGTGTAATCATAGAAATATTTCAGTAATGGCTAAACAAGTAATAAGTAATAAAGTTTACGAGTCACTACAGGTCCCGACAGAACAGAGTCGAAATACTGTTGGAAAGATACTTTACTCTAATAGTTTTAGTGGAGTAGCTCAAGTACCTATGCCAGCAGATTTGAAAGCTCTGATAGATAGTGACTTAGGGTTAATAGGTAATAACATCTTAGTTCAATTAGAACAAAAGATGAAAGGTTATCCTAATGGTCCTTGGTATATTGATTCTCGAGATGGTGTAATCTATATTCATAATCGAAAGTTTACCCAAGAGCCAGAATATAATTATATATACCAATCCGAAAATGGTGAGGTACTCAAAGTATCATTTACCATGCAGAATGTAAAGAAAAGAGTTAAAGCAATTCTATCCCAAACTGTAGACTCGGATGAAAAGGATATTATTGTGGGTTCTACTGGTATTCAAGAACCAGACAAGGATAAAGAACAGATAACCCCTAAACGGGATAAGGCAGTAACTCCTCAAGATAATACTGAAGTAGTACCCTCTTGGGATTATAATACCGGTCAGAATTTCGGATTGGGTCACCCTAATACTCAGGCTGAATTTGTAGATAATCAGAAGAGAGCAAAGGGTTTTGCTGTTCCAGATTTAAAAACTCTGAGAGAAGCTAATTCAAAAGAACCATTACCTACTCCGGGCCAATCTTTTAATGCTAGTAAAGAGGCTAAGCTTAATCAGATGTCTGTTGAAGATTATCAAAGAGCTATATCAGAAGTAGAGAGAACTTTACCTGCTGATAAACGAGCTATACTTCAACAAATTAAGAAAACCTGTAAGACTGGTAAATCCGTTGAAAGTAATCTAAAACAATATTTTGAAGCTGAGAAATATGTATTTACTGGTGATGAACAGATAAGGTATATGGCTGAAGAATATATAGACCCTACTGAGTATGACCCAGAAGGTTATAGGATAAAATCTGGTAGAGCTATGGGTGGTTTAGAATACCAAACTAGTTATTCTAGTGCTTGGGATAGAGGTTATGGAGCTATGCAAAAAGACCCAAATATTGTTGAGGTATCTTCAACCGATACTCAACAATATAATTTGGGTTATGGTAATATGGGTAAGAAAGTAAAAGTACGCCGTTGGAAGAAACACGATTTATCAGTACCTCTATACAAGTTATATCACAACTTATTTAGTAGATATGGTGGAGCAGATAAATATATTTGGGCTATGAATGCTAATGCTAATGGTGGTCTTAAAACTACTGAAAGAAAACTTTCTTGTCAAATGACCGTAGTTGGTAGACCTTCATTACAATCTTCTCAGGTAATTTTTTTAGGGAATGTAGGTAAACGTTGGTCTGGGTATTGGTATATTAAATCAGTACAACATTCGATGGATGCAGGTCAGGGTTATCTATGCACTCTAGATTTGATTAAGAATAATGCTCGGGATGGACAGATAACTGCTAAGTCTCACCTAAGTACTCAGGATATTGTAAGCAATGATGCTGCTTCCGGTGCTAAAACCCCGTTTGGTAAAGATAAGAAAAAATCTGGGCCTGATTCTAGTATTAACTTTAACTTTACTAATAATGAAGTAACTTATTTTGTTGAAGCTTATATGGACCCAGAAACTGGTAAAATGGTAGACCCAAAAGGTGCTGGAAAATTTTTACTTAATAAGCTTTATACGGATGAGATATATGCTAAAGACCCAATGGCTATAGCTGCTGGTACTGTACAAACTGAGGGCAATATGGTATATTCTGACGGTATTCTTAAACCGGGTAAAGTTACGGTAAAATGGGTAGACCCAAGTAAGATTACCCCAGAGATGAAGGCTAAGTATAATTTTGATTGGATTAACTATGCTGAGAAGATGTACATTCAGTATAATAAAAACAAAAAAAAATAAGTGAATAATGTACTCAACTGCTAAATTGATAACAGAAGAAGGCCTCGAAGGATTGGGTAGATATTACTCAGTCTATCGAGGCATTGTGGTAGATAATGATGACCAAGAGAAACATATGAATCGTATCAAGGTATGTTGTCCTGAAGTAATGAGTGGCATTATATCTTGGGCTTACCCAAAGAGTCAACATGGTTCTATCAACAATGGTTTTAAGTTCTTAGCTCCTAAGGTTGGTGATATAGTATTTGTTACTTTTGAGTTTGGAGACCCAACTAAACCCCTATGGGAATATCATGGTTGGGCTTTAAATCAAATACCAAGTCCTTTAGATGGACCAAACAAAATGGGTATTATTACTCCAGAAGGCAATGTAATAGTTCTAGATGATGATAATGGTAAACTAACCATGTACATCAATGGAGACATTGGAGTTACTGCAAAAGGTAACATATCTATCCAAGCTCAAGGAGACGTAAGTGTAGGTTCTGGTGATACAGTAATCTTAAACAAAGGAGAGAATCAAGGAGTAGTTAATATTAAAGAACTAACCGAAAAGCTAAACCAAACTGTTCAAGAACTAGAATCACTTAGAGCTCTATTTAATTCTCATGTACACTCTGGTGTAACTACTGGACCAGGTTCTTCGGGTCCTACTGTAACTCAAGCAAGTAAACCATTCTCGGAATTTAAACAAGAAGATTACGAGGATACTAAATGTATACACTAATGGATAATTACTTTACTGACATAATAGGGAAAGGGGTGACTTTCCCTATTCAACTAAGTAGAAATGAAAAGGGTGAAACTGGATGGTATCCGGTTAATGGAGATATGGAGTTAGTAAGAAATAATATTAACTCTATCCTATATTATATGATAGGCCAGAGATTTCGACAGGAAAACTTTGGGAATCGCTTATGGGAATGTATAGAAGAGCCAAATTCACAAGCCCTGAGTTTTATTATTAAAGAGTTTATAAAAACTGCAATTGGTACCTGGGAACAAAGGTTAACCTTTAAAGGTATCAAGGTTGCTAGAGTTGATGCAAAGGTAAATATAGAAGTAGAATATTCTATTAATGGTACAGGCTCTAGCCAATATCTATACCTTACCTACAACAACTTAGATAATTCATTAAATACAAAATAATATGGGAATCACTAATAAATGGCTTAACCCTTATCAGAGGTCTTATCAACAGATTAAGGCCAAGCTGATAGAATCTCTTATGGGTATAAAAGACAGAGAGGGGAATGTACTCATAACAGATTACTCGGAAGGAAACATATTAATCATTATCCTTTCATTATTTGCGGCTATTGCCGAAGTTCTTCATTACTACATTGATAACATGGCAAGGGAAACCTTCTTACCTACTGCCAGAAAGTATGGTTCAGTAGTTAAGCATGGTGCCTTGGTGGATTATCATGCAAGAGGTGCTATTGCTGCATCGGTAGACTTAATGATATCAAGGGATGTATCTGGAGATTCCATTGGAGCTAAGTTAACTATACCTGCAGGTACTTTATTCACAGACCAATCAGGGAACAAATGGTTATCTACTAGAGATGTAGTTTGGTATTCAAATGTGACTGATTGTAAGGTACCAGTAGTACAACATGAGTTATACACTGAAAGTCAGGTTAATGGTATGATTATACCATCCGAAGAAAAATTAAGAATTACTCTCGGTACTTTACCCAATGGTAAATACTATGAACATGGAACTATGAACATGAAGATTGGTGGAGAATCTTGGGTATTAGTAAATACCTTCGCTTATTCAAAACCTACCGATAAACACTTCATGGTAGTAGTAGATGAATCTCTAACTCCTTATATTACCTTTGGAGATGGTTTATATGGTAAGAAACCTGCTGCTGGTGCAAAGATATCTGATTTAACTTTTTACCTTACATCTGGTAGTAACGGTAATGTTAAGTCTGGTACCATTACCTCAGTACCGTCAGTAATATCTTCTTCAGTATCTGATGCAACTGTAAGTAATACTTATAATGCAGGTGGTGGCTCTAACTACGAAAACTTTGGTATGCTCAAAGAACATATACCTTTGAGTGTTAAGACTATGGGAGTAGCTGTTACTAAACAGGACTTTGTAGACTTGGCTAAACTGGTAGATGGAGTTAGTAAAGCTAAAGCTGAATATGAATGCGGTAGAAAACTTATTGTATACATTGCTCCAGATAATGGGGTAATTGCCAATTCTTCCATGATTAAGAAGGTATATGATATCTTACATCAGAATTCACCTCTTACTACTTGGTTGACTGTTAAGTCGGCAGGTAAAGTTAATATTATACTGGATATCGAAGTTACTGGTAAGAAGTCATATAAAACCTCAGAAATTCAATCTCAGGTACTCGGTGCTTTGTTTAATGCTTATTCTCCTGAGAGTTCAGACATTGGTGGTAGTGTAAGAATCTCAGATATCTATGCCCTTATAGATAATCTGGAATCAGTAGATTACCTACACTTAAAGAAATTCTATACTAAACCTTGGCCTACAACCCTTTATGGTAACAAGGAATTAATCCTTGGTCAATTCCAATTGGATAAGGCTAACGGTTCTATGGCTTATTTTATATCTTTCTCTTCAGGAACTACGTTTACCCTCAAGTCTCTGAAAGGTGGATTTTCTTATGATGGAAAAATAGGTAAGACTACACAGATTCGAGATAATATAAATGGGTTTATCTTTGCCCTTGATATTCAGAACAATGGTTATCAATCTGGATTCAGATATACCATAACCATTGCCGAACCTAACAAGGATTATACAGACCCAGGTTATAATATCCCGGTATTCGAAGATTCAAGTCAGTTAACACTTAAAGTAAATGAAACAGTATGACAAATCTTAAAAACCTAATTGATTTCTTACCATTTGAATTTAAGGAGCAAGATACTTATAAAGTCAATGGTAAGGGTATATTAGAAAGATTTCTAGAAATATGTGGTTCATACTTCCAAGATAATATTACTTCTGATATTGATAATATTCTAGATTTAATCGATATCGATAAAACTCAACAGAGGTATTTAAACTACCTCTGGGAGTTCTTGGGAGAATTACCCTTTGCTAGAACAGGAGAACATACAGGAGTTCCTAATCTAAGTGATGAACAGATTCGTACAATTTTAAAGTACTCAATCTCATTACTTAAGATTAGAGGCTCAAGGAAGTTCTTCGAAATTCTTTTTAATATGTATGGGTTAACATGTACCATTGTAGACCCAACAGATGGAGAGATGGATAAATGGGAAAAGGTAGACCCATTATATGATACTGATTATTCCCGGTACGATAAGTACAACTATGATAAGATTTATGGTTGTGCTCAATGTATCGAGGTAGATATTAGTATCGGTGGCCATGGCTTTACATCTCCAACTAAAGAGTTCAAGGCTTTCAAACAATCAATTGATAAATTATTCGATAGGTTCTTACCTTATAATGTATCTGGAAATATTAAATATGGTTTTGACTTAGCCTACAATTATAAGATAGTTGCAGAACCAATGGTATCTCCGGCAAAGATTGTAACTGGCCATATTACAGAAGTACCTATTAGAGTAACTGTAACTTCGGATTATGAGGATGCAGACTTAAGGTATCAGGTAACTGGATATGACCCCTCAAAAAACAAGTGGAGCTCTAAACTATACGAAAGTGGTTCTATCTTTTATGCAAAGAAAGGTGACCAAAGATATTATTTCAGAAGCGTTGGAGATAATTCGGTAACTACTTATGTAGATATAGGTTTAGAGTACTACACTAAGTCTTATCATATCTATGCAGACTTAATAAGTGGCGGTACCGACTTAGATAACTTGGTAATCACTGGTAGTAATACTAAGATTGAAGTTAAGGTTACTGCTAATTTGAATTATCAAGGTAGTATTAAACCGGTAGGTGTTCAGTTAATAAATACTCATGAAATTAAACCTTCTGGTTCTATTTGGGAAATAACTTCTGCAGGTACTTACGAATTTGTTATTGCAGACTTCCCGGCAAAGAGGATAATCTTAAAGGTTACTTCAATAGCTACTAATTATACTGTAATATGTGAACCTCGAAATGTAAACATTACTAATTTAGAATCATCTAAGATAACTATTCGTTCCTCAGACCCAAATGAAAATACTACTAATTTGATTGCCGTACTTACTACAGACCCAGGAGTATTGGTTAGGAATGGTTCTAGATGGACTCCTACCCGAGTAGGTACATTCTTATTCAGATGTACCAAAGATACTTCTGGTAATTCTGCAAATTATGGTACAGTAGTTGCTTACAAATTGGGATACACAATTACTTATGGTATTGGAGTATCTAATAAGAAGCTTAGCTTGAATGCTCAAGGTACTGCTTCTATTAAGTTGTTCCTTACTTCGGGTATCTATTATTCTACCTTTGAAAGTGCTAACCTATATTCATACTTCAATGATACCATAAATGTATACAGAAAGAATACCTCGGGTACTTGGGTAAAATTAGGGGATGTAGAATTAGAAGATAGATATGTAGAAGGTCCAGATTTCTATTATGGTAAAAGTATAGATTACCTATTTAATGAAGTTGGTACTTATAAGTTTGAATCCGTAGGAGACCCAACCAAAACGGTAGAGGTAGAGGTATTAGAATATGTACCTACACCTGAATCCTATTTATGGTTAGAACCAATGAATCCCGATGATGAAAATTGGTATGAACTAGAGCCATATTCTCAAACGGAATCCACTAAATATATTAAGGCTGGTTATCAATTAACCAAGAATCAGAATTGCCAATTCTATTTAAGATATGGAGATGGTGGTAGTCAGATAACTGGTATTACAGTAGAAGGTTTATCCGAAACTTATAGTTCGAATATCTTAATTACCTTTGATACTGCTGGTACCTATAAATTTTATTATCGAGGTTCAGTAGTAACTTTAACCGTAAAAAAAGTAGTACCTCAGTATAAATTAACTCTTAATCCTGTAAGTGCAGAACTAAGCGATAGTGTACCAGAAGTATCTACTATTGTAACATGTACTTCGGATACTGGAGACTCTGGTGATATAGTTTATGAGACGGTTCCCGATGTAGTTCATACCAGTCCCTATCAGTTCTTTACCAATCTACCTGGAAAACATACTTTTTATGTAAAAGATAATCCTGCAGTCAAAGTAGTATTTTTAGTAAATATAAAAGACATAGTAGATAAAACAGAATTAGTATGGGAGTCTAACGATATATCAGAGCAGGGAATCCAAATAGAGGTTCCCGAAGAAACAGAATGGAAACTTAAAATAGAATAAAAATAGATGGAAAGCAACTCTTTTAACACAGTCTTCAAAACTAGCCTTATAGGATTCACTTCTGAATTCTACGGTATTATCTTTGACCTAAGGTGGATGATTTTATTAGCCTTTGTATTAATACTCTCGGACTTCTGGTTTGGAATATCCGTCAGTAGGATGCAGGGCATAGAAGTAAGAAAATCTAGAGCAGGAAGAAGAACTCTTAATAAAATTATTGATTATTTATGTTACGTATTACTTGGAGCCATTATAGGTAAGGCTATTGGAGACCCCTATGGACTTAATCCTATAACAGTTTCTATAACAATCATGATACTATGTTATTGTTTCGAAATAGATAGTATTTACAACCATATCTGTGAACTTCATGGAGTAAAGAAAAGGTATAGTATATGGGCTATCTTATGGAAATTTATAACATTCAAGTTCAAAGATGTAGGAGAGGCTTTCCAAGATATGAAAAATCAATCGAAAGATTTTAAGAACAATAAAAACGAGGATACAGTATGAAAACTTATTTCGATTATGAAGGTATTATTAAATCCAAGGATGCAGCTGAAGCCATAGCTGCACCAGTTGGTATAGGCCCCTTTTGTGGATTTGGTTCAGCAGTGATAAATAACAATGCTATCACAATATCTCCAAATGGAGAACCTACCTCACCGGCTTACCTGGCAATAAAGGATAGAATTATTGCAAGGTATATGACTAAGGCTTCGGATTCTGGAGAAGGCCCAGAAGTTAATTTCGGATGTATTGCCAGGGATGGTATGATATTTATATCGGATGCTGCAACAATCCGTATCTCAAATATCGAAGGTTCTAAAGGTAGTAATGAAGATGTGATTGTATTTGCATATCATACTCCTTTGGAAGAACCAGTACAGAACCCAGTACAATTTAGAGCTTTCTGGAATGAATCAAATTCCTTCTACAGTTTGTATAAGAAGTCGGTAGACCCCTTATATCCAAGTGCTAAGGGGTCTAGAAACTTGTCAAAAACAAACGTATTAGAAGATACGGAATTAACTTATGAGTCACTAGCTAGTAGAGCTATGGCTTCGGTAGCTCAAGGCTTGGTAGACAAATCATCCATGGTACTGATAGGTATTTATGGTCAAGGTATTAACTCTATAGATAATACAGTAGAGAAATATTCTATTGTCCCCTATGGGGGAAGATTCCCTCAACCAGTAGAATATAATACTGCTATCCATGGTATGCAACAATCTAATGTAGAAACTCTCTTACGGTTATTACAGGGATTCCCTAATTTTGATATTAAGGCTTATATTGATGAAAAATTAGGTAGTAGTAATAGTGTGGGAGGCTCAAGTATACCGAGAGGATTAATTGCTATGTGGAATGGTACTCAGATTCCTGATGGCTGGGCTTTATGTAATGGTCAGATTGTAGATGATTTACAAACTCCAGACTTATCTGGTAAGTTTATAGTAGGTTGGCAATCTGGTAATGAGGATTATAATCTTATTGGTAATACTGGAGGTAAAGATAAAGTTACATTAAGTGCTACCGAGATACCTGCTCATAACCATGAATTTCAAGATGCCTATTTTTGTGAAGCTTTTTCAGATATGGTTGCTCCCAATGGTACGAAATGGATTGGTAATAACCTTACTGGTGCCAAATCTTCCGATAGAGATAATTCCTATGTATCCCTGTGGAATCATAATACTCTTGATACTGGTGGAGGACGAGCTCATGAGAATAGACCTCCCTATTACGTACTAGCTTACATTATAAAACTATAATAATGTGTAACTACTTGTAACAATATCAATGAACTTTTAATTTATGAATTGCTTAACAATTGGGATAGGGACGTTGGGAAACGCCCCTTTCTTTTTGTGTTTAGTAATGCAGTTCTTTTTTGGCTTTCTCTTCCCAGTATTGAATATCCGCCTTTAGTTCACTAATATACTTGATAGAATTCTTAGTTCGAGGCATATCAAAGAACTCTACTAAAAGTATATTGGTAATTCTCCCTGACTCAGGCATACGTTCTTTAATATAAGGTGGAGGAGTTACTAATACCTCGAATAACATATAAGCATCTGAAGACAGGTTAGCTTTCATATAATCATAAAGCAATTCCAGCATATCTTCTTTAGCTTTAGTTTCTTCCTCATCATCTTCGAGTTCCTTATCATTATCAAATAAATCCTCAAGCTTAAATAAGTTCTGATTATATTCTGCAACCTCTCCATAGGCAAATCTCAGAAGCTTATTTTTAAAAGTAGCTAGAGATGATAAGATTCTTGCTTTAAGATGTTCTTCACTACAAGTACCGTAGTACTTATTAAAAACAAATAACATTTTATCCCAGAAATAAGAAGATATTATATCTGGAGTAAGGTTGAATCTTTTGTAATCTATCTGTTTGGTTAGGTTCCTAATAACAGGTTTACAAACTTTATACAACCTATTAAACATTGCTTCATCATAATCCTGCATAGGTTTTAATCTGTGCAGTTCTGAACCATTATTACCGTTGGTCTTTCTCATATCTTTATAAATATTTCGTTAATGCAAATATATAAATTTATTCATTATATAATATAAGAATATTAAAATATTTCACCGAACGGCTGAGGATTAGAAGACTAGATACTGTGGACATGAGTTCAGAACTATATGGAGACTATCAAAATCTATTAGTTATTATATTGCAATATATTAATGTATGAAAAAAGATAAAATCAAATTTTCGTTCGACCCGAGTTTCCAGTTAGAGATACTCCGGTTCATTATTCAAGATAAGGAAGGAGGTTTAGTACTGGGAAGATTAAAACCCAGTTACTTAGTTCTTATTGAGCATTCCTTAATATGTGAGGGTATACTTAAGTACTTTAAGAAGACAAAAAAGATACCCTCTCAGAATGTACTAAAGGAAGTGATAAAGGAAATGCTAGAATCCAAGGCTTATGTAGATTTAGTAACTAAGGATGACATACCAACTATTGAGAGAACCATTAAAAACCTCTATTCAATTCAACTATCGGATTCGGATTATATTAAAGAGAAGATTTATAAGTTCTCTACTTATGTTGAGATGAAGAACTTAAATGATTCATTTGACTTGGATAACTTCGAACAATACGAAGAATATTCTAAAAAGATTGAGAAGGTTCTTCAAAAGAGTAAGCCTAAGAAAGAGGATGAACCCTTATATATGATTCGAGATGTTACGGAGAGACAATTTAAAAGACAATCAGAACCTTCAGTAGTTCCCTGTCCGTTTAGGCAATTGAATGATTTGACCAATGCCGGAGGATTTCCAGTTGCTTCAGTAAATGTAATCTTGGATAGACCAAAGGCAAAGAAAACATTCTTCATGGTAAACCTTGCAAGAGGATACCTAAGAATGAAGAAGTCAGTATTATATATAGATACAGAAAATGGCCAAGAACAAATCATGGACCGTTTCATTCAATCAAGTATCAATAAAACAAAGAAGGAATTATATTCCGGAGATTACGATAAACTCGAGGCTAAGCATTTAAGGAAATTGGCAAGGTTTGGAGTTGAATTGGTAGTTGAAAGAGTACCCGCATTAATTACTGACTGCAATTATATAAGAGAGAAGATATTAACTCTTAGAAGCCAGGGGATTGATATTAAGGTATTGATGGTCGATTATGCAGGTAAGCTTGCATCATTAGCCAAGGATAAAGAGGATTTCGATAGAATCTCGAATGTATATATTGACTTACAGAACTTAGCAGAGGAACTACATTTAGATATTATATGGACTGCTCATCATATTACAAGGGAGGGTAAGAAACATAGAACTACTAAATACGATGAGAATGATATCTCAGGCTCAATTGCAATTGTACGTAATGCTCAATTTATAATGGGTCTTAATTGTACTGAGCAAGAGGAGAAAGATAATATTCTTCGAGTTGAGATTGTAGTACAAAGAGATGGTCTTCCTTCGGGTAGAGCTTTATTCAAATGTGATGTCGAAAGACAAAGATGTACAGAATTTACTAAAGAACAACGAAAGCAATATGATGAAGTATACGGTAGTAAATTGGATGAGCAATTTAAAAAGAAAGATAATCCAGATGCTGATTCCAAGAAAAGAGCTAATAACTGTGGAGATATATAAATGCAAACTCGGTATTCATGATTGGGTAACCGAGCATTGGTGGGAAACCAGACAGAAACCCAGGAAGGCTATCTTTTCAAAGAAAGGCGGTAGGAAGAGGGCTCAGTATTATACTAAATATTGTACGAGAACTTACTGTAGAATCTGTGGTAAAAAGAAAAAGAGAAATGAGAACTAAAAAAGTAGAAGTAGTAAAAGACAGATGGACTGATGGATTGGCTTTAGAAATATCCCATAATGGTTGGCAAATAACTTCCATCAGTAACCTGGATTTAGAGGATTTAAAGAGAATCCGAAAAGTAATTCGTAAAGCTATAAAGGAACATGAAAATAACAAATCAGTTTAAGTCTAAGCTCAAAACTTATTTCATTAAAAGACTTGGAGCTTTTGAATATAGGAGAGGATGGATGAAACTCCCAACTTGCCCATACTGTCACAGGGAATTAAAGATGGGAGTTAATCTTTCCATGTACAGAACTAATTGCTTTAGATGTAATAAACATCCGAATCCTTCACAATTAGTTATGGATGTTGAGGGATTCGATACTTATCACGAACTTATAAATTTCTTAAACAATGGACAATTCGAAGAACTTGAATTTCATGATGAAAAGGTTGAACTTGCCAAAGCTAAACCTTTGTACTTACCCGATAGTTTTAGACTCCTTAGTATCGGAGATTCACAAATTGCAAGGAGCATTAGAAGCTATGTCAAAGGCCGCGGATTTAGTATTGAAGAGTTATGTAAACATGGAGTTGGTTATGCGACGAAGGAACCTTTCTTCGGATACCTTATTATACCGTTCTATTATCATGGCCAACTTAGGTATTACAATGCCAGAAAAGTTATCGGAAACGGTCCTCGGTATAATAACCCCAACAAAGATATCACAGGCCTTGGAAAAGAGTTTATCATATTTAATTATGACGCATTGGAAATGTACAGGTCGGTATTCATTTGCGAAGGAGCACTTAATGCTCTCACCCTCGGAGATAGAGCTATTGCCACAATGGGCAAAGTTGTATCTAAATATCAACTAAACGAACTAATAAAGGCACCTTGTCAACGGTATATAATTCTATTAGATTTTGATGCTCAAAAGTATGCTATAGAATTAGCCTTAAAACTCATATCGTATAAGAAGGTGAAGTTAGTTCTTTTTGAGGATAATCGAGATGTAAATGACTTAGGTAAGAAAGCCGTTCTTAAAAAGGTTTACAAAACTAAGTATGCTACTTATCAAGATTTAATTAAACTTAAAAACTCACTATAATGGAAGATAATGTACCGGGTTTTATAGGTTACCATATTACTAGAGAGGGAGAATTGTATTCAAGACGGGTAGAAAGATCTCCTCATAAGTTTGGTAAATGGCATAAATTAAGACTTTCGAAAAAGGTTAGAGTTAAGGTAAGACTCTATAAGGATGGTATGGGTTATGATTTGAGTATTAGTAGGTTGGTGGCTTTAGTATATGTATATAATCCTAATCCTTCTAGATTTAATGAGGTAATGCACTTAGATAATAACCCCTTAAATAATCATTATAGGAATCTTCAATGGGGTACACATAGTATGAATATACAACAAATGATTTTCGAACAGAGAAGAAGGTCATTTAAAACTACCCAAAATCCCAACTGGGAAAATTTTAAGATTTCTGATAGAAAACTGAGAAGATTTAAAAGATTACTGAGTTTAGGTAATAGTAAGCTATACATTAGTAAAAGGTTAAAGGTGTCACGTAAAACGCTCTATAACTTTATTCATAGAACTAAAGTCAGAAACTCTTTGGAATAAGGATTTCCTATTATATTATATAACTTAAAATATTATGAACCGATTAATTGAAGCTTTTATAAACAAGTTCTTATGTTGTCATGAATATGAAATCATCCATAAGACAGATTATGTAGATTGTGTTAAGGTACTATTAAAATGTACCAAGTGTGGTAAACTTAAAAGAAAAAAGGTATGAATACTAAACGTTCTCCTTCTATTCATATAACTAAGTCTCAATTTGAGGAAATACTAAATACCTTAGAGGTAGATAACTTCCCAGTTGAGGCTTTTTTTGTTATTGCCAGGAAAATGGCAATAAATACTAGAGCAGTGGTTGTTTCTAATAAAGGGACAACTAAGAAAGTAACTAACATATTACTAGCATCCAAAGGGAATGCTGCCTTAGTTGCTGATATTTTATATGCAACCCGTATAAAGTTAAAGCATAGAGGAGTTCGTAAAATAAACGAAAGTAATACAAGGGAATGGGCAAATTGTAAAAAGCTTGCCGAGATATGTAATACCTTCTGTGAGGATTTTAAATTTGATACTCGGGAAGGTTTTATTAAATATATTGAGACAGGCTTAAAGAGGATGACTGATTATAGGAATGTTATGCAAAGGTTAATATCTATGCAGGACAACATTACTAATCAGGTAGATGCTGAAATAGAATTGCAATATTCTGATTCAAAGCTTACTAAAGAGATACATGATTATTTCATAGGTAAGATTGCTAAGGCAACTGGTATATATGAATCCTATGAAAATAAACCTGAGAAATATGTACACTTTGCAAAGGTAGGAGAATTCCTAAAAGAAGAAGGTTGGGATTATAAGACATTCATTGATGCCCAGTTTGAGTCTCTTGCATGGTGTAATGGTTTGCCAGATATTGCACAGATGTATACGGATAAAGCCGTTGAAAGATACAATAAGTATTTATATAAGTATAGGAATAAAAAATCCTTAGAGGAGGAACCTGAAGTTGAAGGTTCTCTCTGGGAAAAGATTAATAATTAAAAACGTAACGTTATGAAAGCTTTAAAATTTTTAGGTAACAGAGTAGAGGATGCGGCTAATGCTTTTATTGATGTCCTCAAGTATTCAGACCAATCCGTAGATTACCCAGATTTCAACGATATCGAACCTTGGCCGGATGATATTGTTAACATGTTCAAGGATGCTCTGAAGGATAAACCTTTCTCAGAGATTAGTGCTATCCTAATGTATACTCAACAGTCTTCAAGGTTCGAACCTATTGCAGAACTTATGTTGGGTATTGGTTTGGTAGAGATGAGACACTATGATAAATTATCTGATTTCTTACAGAAGGCAGACCCATACGAGGAGAATCCAGTTATGGATATTTATCCAAAGGTAGAGGTAGGTTTTTCTCCTGAGAGTGCTTTAAAGATTGCATTAGATTCGGAGATAGAAACCATCGGTCATTACAAGAAGATTATGAATAACGTAGCTTTATACAATGACCGGGCAGATTACGATGACGTGATGTACTTATTGAATAAGTTGGTTGCTGATGAAGAACATCACATTAAACTTCTCAAAGAGGCAATGGGTATGGATAAATCCACTAAAGGTGTAACGGTAATTATCAAATGAGTAAGATAATAATACAAAACGGAAATATGTGCGAACTTGATTTACCTCTTAAGTTCGCACAGAAACTCTACCAGGAATTTTCAGTTAGACATCCTAATGCTTTCTATTTACGTACAAGGCAAAGAGGTATGCAGAACTGGGATGGTAAGATACATTATATAAACAAGCATGGTGAGTTTAAGATAGGTTTTCTTCCAGCAGTATATGAAAAGTGTATTGAGTATGGAATTAAACCTAAAGTTGTAGATATGCGGAAACCTTTACCCAAAGTCAAAAAGGTAGTTACGAAAATAGGTAAGTATAAATTAAGACCAGAACAAGAGAAAGCTGTAAAGGCAATTATATCTAACCAGGTAGGTAACTCTCTTTTTCAGATTGGAGTTTTAGATTACACGGTTAATGCAGGTAAAACCCTTATCATGTCATCCTTATATTTATCTTATAAGAGACAGTTAAAGACTTTGCTAATAACTAATGACTCTGATTGGTTAAACCAGGCTAGAGAAGAGTTTAAGCAATATCTCCCGGGAGAGAATATCACTTTTGTTCAAGGTAAGGTTTTAAACTGGAATAACTTTACGATTGGTATGGTTCAATCTATTTCTCGAAATATGAGATTCTATCAACAGGAATTATCTAAGATAGATATGGTTTTGGTAGATGAGGCAGACCAAGGTGGAAGTAAGCAATATCAAAATGTACTTACTCGTTTATTTAATACCAGAGTTCGTATAGGATTATCAGGTACCATTTATATGAGTAAGCTTGCCAAAGATAAGGTTAAGAATATGAATCTTGAAGGATTCTTTGGCAAGGTAATTGCCGAGTTTAAACTAAAGGATTCTATCAAGAAAGGTTACTCAACTAAAACAATCGTAAAGATGGTACCCAGTAAACCTTGGTATGGTAATTGGGAATCCGATTGTATATCTTATAAAGAGATATATGATGATTCTATTACCTTGAATAAATATGCCAGAAGAATGGCTTATGCTCGGTTAAAATGGAATATTAACCAAGGTAGATATCCTGCACTTGTAGTATGCAAGCATATTGCACATTGTGAAAATCTATATAAGTTCTTTAAAAAGAAACTGGGCGATGCCTATAATATTTCCTATGTGCATGTTAATACTCCTTCTAAGTTAAGACAACAAATAATGAAGGATTTTAGGGAAGGTAAGATAGATATCCTGGTATCAACTACAATCATTGCTCGAGGTAAAAACTTTCCTAAGCTTAAGTACTTACTCAATACCGCAAGTATGGATTCACAAGAAAAATCCATTCAATTCCTTGGTCGTTTGGTAAGAACCGATGAATCTAAAAATAAGGTATACCTTGATGATCTTCATTATCCTGGAAATTACCTTAGCCGACATGGCAGACATAGGAAACAATATTATCAAAAACAAGAATTGAAAGTTATTTTGTTAGAGAAGCTATGGAAGAAACATCCTATTCATTCTTTATAAGAATACCTTACTTAAGTAGACTTATAAGTACTATGAGTAATTACTTTTCTCCGTAGGAGGAAATAATTACATCCTTATTAGGGACATAGGGCATTAAACATTAATACTTAAAACAATGGAATTAACATTACTAATACCAGTAATACTGGGAGTGATTACCGGAATACTCTATACCTATTCATCTCAGTATGATTACGATGAATATAAATATCAATGTCATCAATGCAAAAAGAAATTCAGAAAGGACGAATTAAAAGATTTAAGAGGTCCTTGGCATATAAAAGATTGGACTTGTCCCAATTGTAATCATCAAAATGTAACACTTAAAAGTTATGATTATTAAATTATATAAGAAACTGGTTAATAAGATAATCGGAGAGGAACTTACTCCTCTCCATGTCTTTAATTGTAATTCATTAGTATGGATATCAAATATACAATCTACTCAGGTAATACCCAATGAGTATAAGGTATATTTTGATTTATCTTTCTGTTCAGGACTGCAAGTTAGGGTACTAACTTATACTGACACTCGTTACTCACAACACTTGGGTGATATCAGGAAACTATTTATAAATGCAATTGGACATTCCTACTTACCTCTGTATGAGTCGGAATTGAAGATTGGAAATTCAGTTATAAGACTAACAGAAAAAAGAATAGATGATTAATTATGGCAAAGAAAAAACAACAACTTCCTGATTTAACCAAGCAGGATGTCCTTACTCCCTTAGACATCAGTCAGCTGGGAACTAATGGAGACCCTTGCTTTGGTATTGGGTATGATTTATCTACTAAGGAATGTAAACTATGTGGAGATTCAGAACTATGTGCATTTAAGATGTCACAGAACTTGAACATTACCAGGAAAGAATTAGAACAGAAGAATCAGTACAAAGATTTGGATATACTGGAAGATACAGTTGGTATCAAGAAATACATCCGAGGTTTGATTCGGAAAGGGAAAGACAAAAAAGAAATTATCTCAAAGACAGTTGAGAAATTCGAAGTACCAAGAAAACGTATTAGAGAACTTTATCGAGAGTGCAATGAAAAAAATTGAGATGATATGGGCTATGTTCAAGATATATCTTAACAACCCAAATTATTATGTAAGGCAAGAGGATGTTCTTGCTGATTTGTTTATGGAGGGTGAATCTGACCTTAACAGATTCTGTCATTCACTGGGAATTTACCCTCAACGAGGATTAACCTTTGGACAACTTTTAAAACAATGTAATATATTATGAACAAATTTAGATTTATTAAAGTAAGGGAGGTAGTATCTCCCAACAGAGCAAACCCTAATGATGCTGGGTTAGATTTTTATGTACCAACTGATTTATACCCTGATGATATTCATGACAAGAACGAATTTGATTCAAATGGGTATATTTTAGATATGCCCTTTAATGAAAATTTCGTAAGGCATATATCTTTAAAACCAGGTCATCGTATACTTATCCCATCTGGTATCAAAGGTTTGCTAGAACCTCCTGCATCTATGTTAATGGCAGCAAACAAATCGGGTATAGCTACTAAGAAAGGGTTAATCTTTACTGCCGAGATAGTAGATTCTCCATATGTTGGTGAGATACACATTGGAGTATATAACACCTCTCAAGAAATTCAGGTTATAGAAGCTGGGCAGAAGCTGGTACAATTTATTCATGTACCCATCTATATCACCGAGCCAGAAGAGATTCAGCAAGAAGAATTCTATACTGAATCTCAAATGTGGGGAAGTCGGCAAGATAAAGGTTTCGGCTCATCAGGAAATTAATAAGAAAGGAGTATATTTTGGACATCAGGAATATCAAAGAAGAAGTACCACTCACAAGAGAAGGTACTGAGTTACAAGAGATGTATTCTCTTGGAATACAACAATTTGAAGGCTACAGGCAAATAGAAAAATTGCCAGAAGCTCCATTGGACGTGAATAACCCATCTAATCAGGCAATCCTTAAAGACTTTATTGGTAGAGTGATAGAGGAATTGATGGAGGGTTATGAATCTACTTCTGAAGTAGTTAAGATATGCCATAAGTGGGGATGGAATATTGAACAACTTACAGAAGATGAATATACCCAGGTACTCAATCATTTGCAAAATGCCAATGAGGAACAGGTAGATGCCTTGGGATTCTACTTCACTTTATTTCTCTTTGCTAACATTGCTCCAGAAGATATTCTATCATGGGGAACTAATCATGTAATGGATTACTCAGACTTCAAAGTAAATAACTTGAAGGATGTAATTACTCTTGGTATAGCAATGGTTACTGAAGGTAGTATTGGTTTAGTTAATCGGTTTAACATGGTTGATGAAGACCATGAATCCGTAAAAGATTATACTCCGGGATTCAATACTTTAAGTGAATCATCTCACGAAGAAGAGAAGGTATTATTGTTCAATGTAGTTTACGAACTGAACATTGCAAGAAATCTTCTAAAGTGTAGGCCATGGAAACAAACCCAGGTAATGACTAAGGAATTAGATTTTCAATATTCTCTGGTAAAAGCTTTCTACCTATATATGGGATTCTTGGGATTACAAGGATTTACTCCAGAAGGGTTATTTAGGTTATTCTTTAAGAAACAACGCCTTAACAGATGGCGTCAAAAATCAAACTACTAATGTCAGGTTGGAATAGAAAATTAGAGGGTCTTCAATCTAATACGGAGGAGACCCTCCACTCTTTGGAGTTTGCTACTTCACAAGAGGCATGGGAGAAATTGAACGAGGCTTTCTTAAGATTAGACCCTGTTCTTTTTGATAAAGGTGCTACTGCAAACAGTGGAGTTGCAGTAGCATACAACGTGTTTATAAAAATACGTAAAGCATGGGTAGACCCAGATTTTGATTATGGTAGGTGTTTTAATTACAAAGAGACTAAGTGGACGAGCTTATTGAATAATTATATTGATTTTAATAAGTTAGACCTCTTACGTAGCAAATTAAGACTCCTGAAAAACAAATATAATCAGAATTACAATGTTACGTACATGTTTAATAATCATCATGATAATGGTAAACAATGTCTAATAGCTGCAACATTTTCGAAGAGATTTGGGGAAGATATACCGGTCATCACAATGGTGGTTCGAGCTTCAGAAATTACAAAAAGGTTAATCTTCGACTTCTTATTAATCCAACGGATGGCGGAATATGTGTACGGACCAGAACAGTCGGTACAAATAAATTTATTTGCTACTCAAATGTATGGGAATGTAGAAACCCTTCTGATGTACTCGGCTTATAAACCTCTTAAGAAAGTAATCAAGGGTATTGATAATCCATGGACTAAACGGGTTAAGGAAGTATATAAGAAAATCTTGAACGGTACAGAAAAGGAATGGTCATCATTCAAAGTATTTTTCAGAAGTTTCAAAGTACTACGTCCTGACTTGTATGAATACCAAGCTTTGTTAGCAAAGGACTTGCTATTAGAATATGAAGATATAGAATATCCAGAAAATGTGATATCCTATTCTCAACGTAAAGCATATAAGAAGAAACTTTTAAAACAACAAAAGAAATGAGGATATACAGCAATTCGTTTGAGTTAATGTCAGAACTTGGCAGAGAACTCAACAGTTATGGTCAGACTGTAAAACCAAAGACCTATCAGAATAAAAGGATTGAAGGTAATGAGGATTTTATTACAAAAGAACTCATTTGCCAACAATATTGCTTAACTTCACTCGGAGACCCGGTATGGTTATTCGTATTCTCTCATTCAAAGGAATGGGCAGATGCCGAGTTTAAAGAAAGAATTGGTTGGTATGATTTAAATCCAGGTAAAGCTTGGGAATTGAGAAAAGATCTATGGGAACAGTTTTTGGTGAATGGTAAGTTTGATTACACCTACCCAGAGCGTATTTGGAACTCGTTAGACATTTATGGTAGTACTTCTTTTAACTGTGATTTAGCAATGCAATCAGTTATTGAGCTTCTTAAAAGGGATAATGATACTCGTAAAGCAGTACTTCCTATATTCCATGGTACAGATTTAAGATTCCTTGATGGAAGTAAACGTATACCTTGCTCAATGTATTATGATTTCCTTATCCGTCAGAATGGTAAAGGAGAGAAGGTATTACATATTTGCTATCATCAAAGAAGTTCAGACTTTGCCCAACATTTCGGTAATGATATTTATTTAGCTTGGAGATTAATGGAATACGTAGCTCAAGAAGTAGGTGTAAAGCCTGGTTATCTATATCATACCATAGATTCATTGCATATATACAAAAAAGATTGGCATTTCTTAAATACCAATTTGGAAGACTTACAAGAAAAATACTAATAATGAGGGATGTATCTACTACTGGTGGGTATGTCCCTTTTTCTATTTATAAATATATGAAGAAAAAACATGTATCATCTTTTCCAGTAATCTTGCGTAAAAGGTTCATGGATAATATACCTGGATTTTCTGGTTATTATGTTTCTAAACGAGGTCGGGTATATACCAGAAGAAGAGTTGGATTAGGTAGAAAATCTAAAACTGGTGTTGGAGATTTAAACAGAGTGGGTTATTGGAGGGAATTAACTAGAATAACTAACCATAAGGGATATTATAGGTTAGTAATACAGGATGATTTCCGTAAAAGACATTATGTACAAGTGTCTAGGTTGGTAGCTTTAGCTTATATACCTAACCCATTAAATAAACCATTTGTATGTCACAAAGATAATAATCCTAAGAATAATTTTTATAAAAATCTTTACTGGGGTACTCAATCTGAGAATATTCAACAATGTGTTAAAGATGGGAGACATCAATCATGCAAACTAGATATGTAATTATTAAGAACAAACGTATGCTTAAAAAAGTTATTGAACTATGTAAGTATACCGGATATGCCAGTGTGGATTATGAAACTGATGGTTCACCAATATATAATAAGGGTTTTAAGCCAACTATACTCTCAGTATCCTGGATGCCAGGGTTTGGTGCTTCCATTCCTTTAGACCATTTCGAAACAAAAGATTATACTTCACCTGGTTGGAATTGGAAAAAGATGCTAAAGAAATTTGGGGAAGAGGTAATCGAGAATTATGACATTGTAAAGGTTGCATGGAACTGGAAGTTTGATGACCAGATTAATCAAAAGTATCACATCTATTATAGAGGTACTTGCCTTGATGGAATGCTTGCAAAATATGTTCTCAATGAGGAAAAACCACATGACCTAAAATCAATGGTTAGAAGATATTTACCAGAACATGGAGATTATGAGAAGCAAGATAAATTCGATAAGATACCTTGGGATAAAAAAGAATTAGACCCACTTTGTCATTATGGATGTCAAGATACAGATTATACTCTTAGGTTAATGATATTCTTTGAGAAAAAGTTAATTGACTTAGGTATGTATTCGGTATTCCGTAATTTATTTATGTGTAATTCCCGGGTATTAACCTCGGTAGAGAAAGAGGGTTTATACCTTGATATCAAATTTAATCAAAAACTCCTTGAAGAATACAAACCCAAAATTGATGCTGCAAGGGAAGCTATCTATAATTTACCAAGAGTAAAGAAGTTCACTAAGAAATATAATCAAGGTAAGATTGAGAAATATATTCAATCAATCGAAGCTGAACTCGAGGAGTTAGATTATAATGACCCAAAAGATAAACGTAAGATTGATTCTCGGCAACAAAAGATAACTAATATACGTGCAGGGGTATTTACTACTAAGAAAGAACAGGAACTTATAAGACCAGTTAATCTTGGTAGTCCAGTTGATTTACCTCAACTAATGTATTCAGATATTGGATTCAAATTTCCAGTAATAAAGGATAATGAATCTGGTAAGCCAAGTACAGATGAAGATACATTAACCGAATTAAGGTTAACTGTAAAAGACCCTGAATCTCCAAAAGCAATATTTCTTGATAAGATGCTTGAATTGAGAGGTTTAGAGAAAATGTATAAGACTTATATTTTAGGTTGGTCAGAGAAGGTACAAGATGATTCTCGATTACACGGTAGGTATAATATACATGGTACAGATTCTAATAGGTTTAGTTCTGCAGACCCAAACATGCAACAAATACCAAAGACTTCCGTAGACCCAAATATCAAGAAACAATTGGTAGCTCCTCCCGGTTATCTTTATATGGCATTCGACTATTCTCAGGCAGAATTAAGAATGATGGCTCACTTATCAGGTGATGAAACTTACCTGGAAGCATTCGCTAAGGGAGTAGACCCTCACTTGGGTATAGCAGCAGCAAAATATGGTGTATCGATCGAAGAAGCAAGTAAAGCTTATGAAGATGAAATGCACCCAGATTATAAATTATGGAAGGTACGAAGGAAGCAAGCTAAACAGATTGCATTTGGACTTATTTACGGAATTGGTAATAAATTACTAGCACAGAAGTTATCTGACCCAAAAGCTGGTATTATAGTTACTCCGGAAGAAGCAGCAAAGGAAATGGAAGTATTCTTTGGTCAACATCCTAAGATTAGGAAGTTTAAAGAGAAACAAGAGAAATTCCTTCGTAAGCATGGGTATTATACCCAATTATTTGGTACTAAACGAAGACTTCCACAAATATATTCAAATGATAAGCAAGAGGTTGCTTATGCAATTCGTTTAGGTCTTAATTTCCCATGTCAAGGTGCCGCAGCAAATATGACCAACTTCGGAGCTATCCTGGTTTATTATCTAATGAGGCAAGGTAAACTGCCAATGATGAAAGAAGCTTGTACAGTACATGATGCCGTATATATGTATGCTAAACCAAACGATATTAACACATGGACTGTATATACAATCTGGAATATCCTACGTAACCCAAGTACTAAAAGGTATTTCGGATTTCAAGTTGATGATGTTGATATGGATATGGACTTTACCATTGGTAGAACCATGGCAGAAGAATTACCATTCATTCCTGGGTATGATTATAACAAGATGTTACAACCAGATTTCTCAGTAGAGGAATATATGGCTGAACATAAGAAGTATAAGCATATCCACATCAAGCAATTCAAAGAAAGGTTTAATAAACAAATAAAGAGATATGAAAAAGATTTTGAACGGACCCACGATATGGCGAGCTAAATGCCCTTATTGTGATTGTGAATTCGAATATGATTATTCAGAAGTGGATTCACATACTTTTGCAGATTGTAAATTGGTTAAATGTCCTGGTTGCAATCGGTACCTTCATCATAAAGACAATGCTAAATCCACTACAGAAGTAAAAAGAGAGGATACTATGACAACATAAATAATATAAATTTATGAAACTATGGCAAACGAAGAAGATATTTTGAATGCTAACAGACTATCATCACTAACTTACATGATAGCTGCTTGCTTAAATTTCTCTATTGAAAATCTTAACCGACAACTAAGGTTATGTAATTTACAGTTAGTAGGTAGAGATAAGATGTTATTCAATCGGATTAAAACTCAGATAGAGCAATTACAATCTAATCTCAATATATTAGAGGATTTGGCTTTTGGAGTTATGAAAGATGAAGAGGCAAGATTAGCCTATGAGGATGCTACCCATATCTATTGGGCTTTGTTTATGATACTGGTTGATAGAGGTGGAACCGATAACCTATGCGACTTAAGATTCAAGGCTTTGATTGATAAGATGGCACCTTACAAATCTCTTCTTCATTTGCCTGGTATGGATGTTGCATATAGATGCGCATTTGCTCAGGTATCAAAAGCCATCCAAGAAGGTAAATATAGTAAAGAGGATTTTAAGAACCTATTACAATATGAAAACAGAACTGAAGAAACTAAAGGTTAAATTCGAAGGTAGGATATTAGAAATAGATATCCAAAAAGAATTATCTATAAACGAAAATCTCATCAATTCTCAGCTACGAGAATCTCCATCTAGTTATTATATATTCTGTTCTTTAAGGGATAAATATATTAAAGAAAGGGATGCACTAGCAAGGGAAAAGGACGAAGCTTATTCTTCTGCATGGATTTATATTAAAGAATCTAACGAAAGATTCAATAACGACTACGTATCACATAAAGCAAACGTAAGCCCTAAATATAAATCCATATATCAAAGGTATTTGAAGGCAGTAGAAAAGGCTAACAAGTATATTTCAATCTGTAGAGCCTACGAGAGTCGAGAGGGTATACTGAGAACTCTAAATGCCAATCTTCGTAAGGAGAAATAATAACTATAATCAATTACTAACTTTTAAAATATAAGAAATATGAACTATTCATTGACTTTCGTATCTGTAGCAGTAGCTCAGAAATTTAATGAAGAATTGCCCGGTAGTCCAACAGAGAACCGGGTATTGATTTTATCTCCAAAAGAGGTAAATCAAACAAAATCCGGACTCTTTATTCCGGAACAAGTAAAAGAGGGAGTACCTCGTAAGGGAGTAGTAGTAAAATCTGGTATCATCACCGAAGAATATAACACCTATAAGGACTTTGTTGCTATCGGCAGAATTGTTACTTATGGTTTATATGCAGGTAAGGAAATGGAATTTGAAACAGACAAGCTTTCTCCCGCATTGCAACAACTTCTGGAAAAGAACACTCTTACAGTGTTAAGTATGAACGAGGTAATTTATACCGAACCAAACGAGTAATTATCATGATAAAAGACAAAAAGAAAAAGAAAGTATCCTCAGATGGACTTTCTACAAAAGAAAAGATGCTGGCTAGAAAGAAACAGCTGGAATCAAAAGGTAATGGAGGTGGATTCGTATACCCTAAGGAGGGTACTTTAAGAATGAGAATAAAATCTCCAGGTGATGACCAGGAATTGGGTATAGAAGTTATTCAATTCTATTTAGGTAAAGATTTGGGTGGAGTTATATCTCCGGCTACTTTTGATGAACCATGTCCTTTCATGGAGAAATACCAAGAATTGAAAAATTCAAAGGATGAAGATGACAAGGAACTTGCGAAAACTTTAGTACCCAGAAGAAAATATGTATTGGGCGGTCCAGTATATGTAGACGAAAAAGGTACTAAATTTGATTACGATGGCCAGGATAAGGGAGTTCTTGTTCCACGCTCAGTATATCAGGATGTTATTGACCTTTACCTTGATGAGGATGAAGCTGGTGATATGACTGATCCGAAAAACGGATATGATATCAAAATCATCCGTTCTGGTTCAGGTAAAATGGATACTACCTATTCTGCTCGTGCTTGTAAACCAACTAAGTTGGATAAGAAATACCAAGGTACAGTAGATTTGGAAGGTATAGTTCGTTCTCAAATCAAATCCTACGATGAGCTTGAGGAAATGCTTGCAAAATTCCTCAATGAAGACCATGGAGATGATGACGACGATGCTCCAAAGAAAAAGAAGAAGAAAAAGGGATTACATCGGGACCATTACATGGAAGACGAAAAACCAAAGAAAAAGAGAAAATACAAATCTGATATTTAAGGGTTAGTAAATATGGTTTCATTCGATAAGGTAGTAATTAGATTAATTCAGTTACTACCTTATTTAGTTTAAAGAGATTACATTATGGCAAAGAAAACAAAGGTTGGTTTAAAGGTACCAACGGCAAATGAAATGGCAAAAAAATATGGGAGTATGGTTAAGTTAGCTTCAGAAGTTACTGATACTGATTTATATATACCTTCTACTTTTTTTGCCTTGAACTATTTATTCGGTAAAGGTATTCCATACGGTAAAATTGTAGAGATTGCTGGAGAAGAATCCTCTGGTAAATCTTTGGTGGCTTATAACTTTGCTTATTCTACTCAACAACTCGGTGGTCATGTTATATGGGTAGATGCAGAACAATCCTGGATGAACTCCTGGGCAGAGATTAATGGAGTAGACCCTGCAAAAGTAACCATTGTTAATGATACTCGTATTGAATATATTGCAGATGTAGTAGCAGACTTAGCAATATATTTACGTTCTCAATTAACCCACAATGAACCGATACTTCTGGTAATCGATTCTATTGCAGCAACCGACTGTACGGATAATATTGATGCTAAGATGGTTGATGGTAAAGCTGAGATGGGAGGTAGAGCAAAGGCTCTTTACAAATACTTCCGTATTAGAAGTGAATTATTCTACAAACTGGGAGTATCTCAGATTTATATCAATCAGTTAAGAACTGCTTTAAATGTAGGGTTTGGAAAAGATAATACAACAACTACAGGAGGAGCTGCACTCAAGTTCTATGCTTCAATCAGAGCTGCTTTCTATTCAGGAAAATCTGTTACAATCAAACAGAATGGAAAAGAAAGGAAAGCTGGTAAACTTGTTACAATTAGACTTATCAAAAATAAAGTTGCTCCACCAAGACCCACAATTAGCAAATGCCCAGTATATTTCAACCCTAAATTCCATGAGGTTGGTTTTGATAGATGCTATGCTTTAGAGGATGTATTGGTAGATACTGATGTAATCGAAAAAACATCTGGTGGATATAAGCTAAAAGGTAAAACTCTTGCAAGAGGAGAAGAGAAATTCCAAAAGCTTCTGGAAGAAGATGATGAACTTCGTAGAAAACTTTTAAGGAAAGCCGGAGTAAATACTATAGGTACTACTAAAAAACAACTGGAAAGAATAGAAACAAATCTCTTCCCAGTTGATGGTGTAGAATATGAAAATTATGCAGACTCAGACGAAGAGGAGGAAGACGATGAGTAAGAAAACAATATTACTGGTTGATGGAGAGAACATTCTCCATCAATCCTTTCACAAGTTCGAAAAACTTAAATCTACCGATGGTAAACCAAGTGGAGCAATTTTCGGGTTCTTCAAATCATTACATATGTATCTTACAAGGTTTGAACCAGATGATGTAGTAATAACTTTCGACAATGGTCATTCACCGGTAAGAGATAAATTACTTCCCAATTATAAGGGACACAGAAAAAATATATCCGTAGATTATGAATCATTGCAAAATCAAAAGGCAATAATTATGAAGATATTGGGTATGCTAAGAATTCCTTATATATTCGATAAAAGGAATAAAACCAAATATGAAGGTGATGATTTCTTAGCATACCTTGTTATTAATACTTATCGGGCAGAAAAGGTAATATTGGTATCATCAGATAAGGATTTTAACCAACTCTTAAACAAGAACGTTAGGATACTGAATCCTCGGAAAGATGAAACAATCCGAGTAGATAACTGCAAAGAATTATTCGGTTATCATTCACATGAAACTGTACAGTATCTTGCAATGGTAGGTGATACTTCGGACGATATACCTGGGTTTAATGGTATAGGTCCAGTAAAAGCAAGGAAGATATTAGATGAGTATGGTACTATATATAAGTTCTTAGAAGCTAAACCCAATAAAGAATACTCAGAAGCTTGGGAAAGGAATCGTAAACTTATTGACTTATTCTGGTTTGTAGGTAATGTACCTTTGGATTCATTGCCCATCAAGAAGAAAAAGGTATTCAAGTATGAGAAATTCAAAGAACTATGTATCGAGTACTCATTAGCATCTTTTTTAACAAATGAATTTATAAAACCTTTTAAAAAGTTACAAGAATGAAGAACGTAAAGATAATGTATGCAGGTCCAAGTGGAGTTGGAAAGACTACACTTGCAGAGTTTACTCCTAAGTTGTATCATTATGGTGTATGTGAAGCTCAACCTATGAGATTCATTTCTGGTAGTGTATCCGAATTGATACCTAAAACCAAAGATATGACCCATAAGGAGATGTTGGAAAGGAATCCAAAGGATTTACTTCTTGAAGATTATCAGATTCTAAACCTTCGGAATAAGTTATTCAAAGATGAAGAGGATTTTGTAACAGATAGAAGCTATCTTGATTCGGCAGCTTACTTTTATTACAAACAATCCCAGAATATCCCAAAATGTGAAATGGAACACTTCTTCGAGATGTGCAAAATGTTACTCAATCAACAATGTACTCATCTAATCATCTTAGACTTCACTACTGCAATGATTAAAGAATGGGTAACAGAGGGTAATAATAAAAGGATTGAGAACAATTACTTTCAATTCTTGATATCTTCAATCATGGATAATATGCTGAATATTTGGGGATTCATTCCGGTAGAGGAAATTAACGTACTTTACAGAGGTTGGTTCAAAAGACAACCTCTTGAGTATGGTGCTACTAAAGGTACTATCAAATCTTGTTATGGAGAAACAAAAGTTATTCAGATACGAGAGGCTAATATAGATATCCGAAAAGAAATTATTCAAAGTTTTATCAATGAGTAAAGAAGTAGTATTTATAGATAATATAAAGGGATATCCCGGGTATCATATTACCCGGGATGGTTTATTGTATAGTAGGTACGATAATAAGGGTAGGCTTACTTCTAATACTTGGAAAATTCGTAAGCCTACGATATCTACTAATGGGTATGTAAAATATGGATTTTGTTTAAGGTTTAGAAAAATAAAAACCCAACTCTATGCCCATAGATTAGTAGCAGAAGCCTATATACCTAACCCCAATAATTTACCTGTAGTAATGCACCTGGACGATAATCCTAAGAATAATTCTGTAGAGAATCTTAAATGGGGAACTACTTTGGATAATATAAGGGATTGTATTAAGAAGGGTAGAAAGGTAGTAAGGAAGAAAATAATATCCTATGTTATCTCGGATTTACATATTGGAGAGTATGGTAAATTTACTAGTAGAACTGAAACAGCTTTCCGAGTGTTAGTAAAGTTATCAAAACTCTGTGTAAAGAATGGAGTTCCCTTATTACACTGTGGAGATTTATTTCATAGTTCTGATAAGATATCTCCGGATTTATTATGTAGGGTTATGGAAGTATTTAACAACTTATCTAAAAAAGACTTTATAATACTAACCATTTCAGGTAATCATGGTAGCCCGGTTACTCATAGAATAGGAGATAGAGAATTTATATCCTATGATAAAGCTATTGTTAAAGCTTTCCCTAACCTTTTCTATTCATTAGATTATGAACACTTTAGGCTAAATTATCATAAACATGTAGTTTATGGGATACCGTATATAGATAATAACCTCGGTTTATCGGAGTACATAAAGGGTATTAAACTTAATCCTAAAAAGAAAAATATTCTTTTATTACATACTGATTATCCGGGAGCAAAAGATACCGATGGTAGAGAAATTGGTTCTGTAGAGAATCTTAATGTAAATACCCTAAATAAATTTGATTTGGTGTTATGTGGACATATACATAAACCACAAAGATTATCAAAGAAGGTATATATGATAGGAGCCCCTTATCAACAAAGGAGAACTGATAAAGATTGTGATTTGGGATATTGGGAGTTATATTCGGATTTATCTATGAAGTTTATACCCTTGAAGGGTTTTCCAAAATTCATTGATGTAGAATCTGAAGATGAAATTAAGGATGATGGAAATTATTATACCGTTTTACCTAAGAAAACTAGTAACTTAGTAAATACTAACCATAAAATTACTAAGCAACTTTCTAAGAAAGCTCTAGCAAGGAAGTATCTTAAGGAAAAGGGTATAACTGAGCAAGATAAGAAAGAACTACTGATTGACATACTTAAAAAAGCTGAATCATGTTAACATTTACAACAATGAACGTAGTAGGATTCTGTTCAATAGAAAACCTACATATACCTTTAAACCCGAGTTGTACCATACTTATCAAGGCACCTAATGGGAAAGGTAAAGCACAACCTTTAGAAGAACCCGTTTTAACCGCTAATGGTTGGAAAAAGATGGGGGAATTAACTCTTAATGATAAAGTAATTAACCCAGTTACAGGTAAACCTATCAAGCTATTGGGTATTTATGATAGAGGTCTATTAGATACTTACAAAATAACCTTTTCTGATGGCTCATGTACTGAATGTGCTGGAGACCATTTATGGTCAGTATTCAAATCTGGTAAAGCTAAAGACAGACTAAGAACCTTAGATACCGAGACTTTACTAAAGGATTATAAGGTTGAGAATAAAACTGCTCCTGGTACTTTCAAGTATAGATACTCAACTCCATTAACCGTACCAATTGATGGTAATTATACTAAATTACCAATACACCCCTACGTATTAGGGTTTATATTAGGCGATGGTTGTATTTCCGGTAATAGGCCTACAGTTAGAGTATCTACCAATAGAGAGGATTGGCCAGAGATAGTTGATAGATTAAGGTCATATTTGCCAGACCCAAACCTGGTTCATGAAGGTACAGATGTAAGAGGGGCTAAACACTTTAGGATTCATGGTTTAGGTAAAGAACTTAAGGATTTAGGATTAATTGGTTGTAAGTCTAAAGATAAGTTTATACCAGAGTTATATTTGAAATCATCAATCGAGAATCGTAGATTATTATTAGCTGGTTTATTAGATACTGATGGATGTGTTGGTTCCAAAAAGAAAATCTCAAAGGTTTCTACGTATTCATCTAAGAGTGAGCACTTAAGAGATGGTATTAGCTATTTGGTAAGATCCCTTGGAGGCCTATCTACTAAAAATGAAAGTACCCGGTTTAAGTATGGTAGGTATACTACTTCATATGTGTGTTCAATACGACTAACCTTTAACCCTTTTCTAAGGAAATATAAAACTAAATCCTATGGTGAGTTTACCAGGAGAAATAGAATGGTAAATACCATAAGAAATATTGAATATATAGGGAAAAAGGTATGTAGGTGCATTAAAGTAGATTCTTCAGAAGGCCTATATATTACCAGAGATTTTATAGTTACCCATAATTCAACTATCTTATCGGCATTGGTATGGGCAATATATGGGAAAAACCTAAAAGGTGTATCCGAAGTTACTACCTGGGAAAAGATAAGACCTAAAGATTACCAGGGAGTAATGGTAGAGGTATTCTTTCAAAAGGGGGAACATATTTATAAAATTATCAGATGTCAGAAATGTAATATAGTTCTTGAGGATGGAGCTAAAGGTAAAGATAGGCTTATCCTTATGAAAGATAATGAGGTAGTGAATATAAAAGGTAAGAATAAACTCCAGGATGCTATTAATGCAGAACTTGGATTATCTTACACTTTATTCATGAACTCGATAATGTTTGGTCAAGGGATTAAGAGGTTAATACAAGAATCAAATGCCGACAAGAAAAGGATATTTGAGGAAGTATTTGACCTTGAGTTCTTGAATATAGCTAAAGGAATAGCTATGCAGGATAAAAATAACCTGTTAGCTCAAGCAAACGAGGCAGAACATCAATCCGAGTTACTTAAAAGGGAATTGGAAGCTAGTAAAGAGGCTTACTTTGATTTACGTGACAGGGAGAAAGGTTTTAAAGAGAAAATCAAATCGGAACGTAGAGAGTTAAAGAAAGACAGGGAAAAGCTAACTAAGTTACTGATTGAAAAACAAAAGGCACTTAAGGATGAAGTAGAAAAAAGTCTTCAGGTAAAGATTAAAAAACATAGTACCTATGTAGATACTCTTAAGTCAAAGCTTAGGGATAATAGAATGGTTGCAGAAGGGGTTTCTTTACCAGATTTTGTAAAGAAACTTAAGATACAGTTAGATAAAGGCCACTACAAACGTGCAAAGGCGAGCGTAGATATTATTTACAATGCCCTGATTAATTCTGATAAGTTACGAGAAGAGTATGAGGATGCTCTAGAAAGGTTAGGTGAGTTGAGGACTACAAATGAGAAGTATAAGAGACTTCAAAAAGACTGTGAAGACATTGCTTCAGATATTGCATCTATTGACGAGGATTTGGAAAAGCTCAAACGAGAGAAGCTTAAGGTTATGTCTCCTAAGTATAAAGAGAAACTTAAGGAAATTAGAAAGAATCTTCGTAAGGTAGATGAGGATTACCATAATAAGGAGTTAGAATTAAAAAACTACGATTGGTTACTTAATGACCCACTTGGTAATAATGGAATCAAGGCTTATCTGTTTGATTCATCTCTGGGTATGTTAAATAGAACACTTGATAAATATTCTCAAGTATTGGGATTCAGGATTGAATTTGGTATAGATTTGGGTACTATTAGAAAAGACTTTTATACTTTAATTGAAAGGGATGGGCAAATTATTGATTATGATGAACTATCGGGAGGAGAACGACAACTTTGTAATGTAGCAATGGCTTTTGCTATGAACGAATCTCTAACTGCTTCCAAAGGGATTAATCTAGCCTTCTTAGATGAAGTATTTGAATCTTTAAGCTCAGATAATGTAGAGGTGGTTACATCCTTAATCAGGCATACTTTTGCAAATAAGACCCTATTTCTAATTACCCATTTAGATTCACTTCCATTATCTAATACTAAAATCCTGCAAGTTGAAAAGGTGAATGGCCTGAGTAGGTACCAACTACTATAATGATATAAAATATAATACATCATGAATAGTAAGAAAAAAGGCTCAAGATTTGAATTAAAAATGTCTAAGTGGTTTACTAAATGGACCACTTATACTTGGAATAGAGTTCCAATGTCAGGGGCTTGGCATTCTAATAAGGATGCTGCTTCTGATATTACTTGTGTAGATGAAAGACATGCTCACAGGTGTAAAATATCAGTTGAGTGTAAAAACTATAAGGAAATTAAATTTGAACACATTCTTTTAGGCAATAAGAGATGTGATATATTGAAATTCTGGGCTCAAGCTTCTAAGGATGCCAAAAGAGCAAATAAAGTACCTATCCTTTGCATGAGGTATAACTCGATGCCCGCAGAAGAGTTTTTCTTTGTTGTAGATTATAAACTCGGAAGTATCATAGTTCAGTATATTACTAAGTCAATGTATATCCAAGTACAGGAGAATACTCTTATGGTATTTATGGCTAGTGAGGTATTAAACGTGCCTTACAAATTAATTCATAAGCAAGCTAAGTTAATTCTTAAAAACTCCTAAACCATGAAGAAACGTACCCCATATTCATATTGTATCTTCTACATCGAAAGAAAGTACTCCGATAGGATTAATCAAGAACTTAAAGAAAAGGGGTATGACCAACTTAAAGCCATTATCCCTACAGTAAATGTATTGAAGAAAACTATAAAAGGTAAGATGGTATTTGAAGAAGTACCGGTATTATTCAATTATGGTTTTATGAGAATGCCTACAGAGTTTGCTTTCTCTAGACCTTTTCTTAATAAATTAAAGAGAAACATATCGGGCATTAGAACTTGGTTAAAGAATACAGAGACAATGCACCAAAGGAAAAAGAAAATCAGAATCGATAACTCTGAAGACTTTGATGATTTTTCTTTAGTAGCTACATGTTCAAGAAAGGATGTTAGAAGGTTTAAGAGAATGGCAAAAGAGAATAAGAAATTTTCGGTAGATGACTTGATGAATGTCTCAATAGGAGACTACATCGTACTAAAGGGTTATCCTTATGAGGGTATTGATGCTACGGTATTAGAGGTAGATTACATCAATAAAATGGTAAAGATGCTTTTATATCCTGAAATGGGTAGAATGGAGATTTGGTTACCCTTCGATAATGTTATCTATAGCGTATATCAAAATTACGACCCAGATAAATTATATGCCAACTCTCAAGAGTTTGACCCAAATCAAATAACCTGTGAACAAATCGATAGAGTACTGAATATAAAATCAAGGAAAAGGAAATGAACGAGGCTCAGAAAAAAGCATGGGACTGTCTAAAAGATTTAGAACAGAAATCCTTATTCCTTCAATTATCAGAAAACAAATCCTCATGGGAAGCTGGTGAAATTTTAAAATTGTCACATTACAAGTATCTAGAAGTCCGGGAAAGGTCAGAAAAGTTTTTTAGATTATTCTCGGACTTTTTTGAGAAACACACTTCTCTATTTCGACCAGATTGTCCATGTGAGAGAAGTTTTCAGGATTATATTGAAGGTTGTCTAGAAAGAAGGTTAACTAGAAAAGAAGCAATGATTTACATTGGTGATT
>JFBN01307232.1_pt1 | contig 86677 bp, 88 predicted proteins | sample 768741 | NCBI WGS metagenome assembly JFBN01 (sample SAMN01983846, study PRJNA193217) | chicken gut metagenome | biome: terrestrial biome; isolation source: ceca of Broiler chicken | host: Gallus gallus | place: United Kingdom: England | collected 2010-09-07
ATGTTAAGAAGAAGAGGTTTTAACCTTAGATAACTAGCCAAAAAGCTAGTTATCTCTAAATTTACTTATTGATTTAAAATTTGATTTTTACTCTTACATAAATTCTGCCAATTTGAAGCACTTTTGATTTCAAGACATTGTTTTAAACTTTCTTTTTCAGCTTGTATATTTTGCATTCTTTCATAAGTTAAGGCTTGGATATATAAAGCTCTTGCTCTATCTTCATCTGAAAGTTTTAATTTAAGTAAATCTGTTAAAACAGCTAAACTTTCTTGATTTTTATTGATTTTAGTCAAAGCATCAAGATATATAAATTCTAAATTAGGACTAAAAAGATTTATACCTTTAAAATTTTGATAGTCAATGGCCTTAGGTGCGTAAGTTAAAATCGTTGTTTGCATATTATGATCATTAGCGTAAGAAAGTAAAGCATCATAAGCTTCCACCATACTAAAATTCATTGGAAAACTTTCTAAAATTTGCAAAATTTTAATGGCTTGATTGTAGTCATTTAAACGCAATAAAGATAAAAATTGCAAATAATAAGCCTTAAAATTCTCATCATCACTTTTTAAAATTCTAGAATTAGCTATATCTTTAGAAATTTTAATCACCTGAGGATATTGTTTATTGTCAAAAAGAATAGATGCTTTTTGAAGACCATAAAATATAGAATCTTCATTATAATTTTTATCTATATAATCAAGTGCTTGTTCAACATTAGAAGTTCTGATAAGACAAGCTAACATTTGTTTTTTATTCTCAATTTTCTGACCTATATCATAAGCACTAAAACGCATAAAAATATTTGCAGCATTGATACAATTATCAGCTTTTATCGCATTTTTTAAATCATTAATGGCTGCTTTCTCTAAAAATTGAGTAGCATTTGGAATTTTTTTACTTTCTATAAGATCTTTATAAGCTAAAATAGCACTAAAATTTCCCTCTTTATAATAAAGTGCAACATCTTCATCTAAAGCTTTATTTGCAATATTCTCATCTTTATTTGCATATTGCTTCATTAAATCTGTATAACGCTGATGCAAAAAGCTTGCATTATTATCACCTAAAGCAAAGAATACCTCATCACTTGCTTTTTTAATTTCATCTAAATACTTACCATCTAAATAATCATCCATATACAAATCAAGGTATTTTTTAGCATCACTAGATCTGTTAGCATGTGATAAAACCAAGGCTAAATCTTTTAAAGTTTCTTCATAACTTGGATCAAGTTTGGACATTTTAGCAAAGGCATCTTCATAAATACTTGCACTTATATCAAATTGTCCTTTTTGATTAAATAATTTAGCAAGTTCTAAAGATCTTGGAATATCTTTTCCAAAATATTCAGGATTGGCTTTTAAAATGGTATTAATATACTCTATAGCTTTATTTACCTGCTCATTTGAAAGCAAATTCTTTGCCAAACTCATAGCTGCTCTTGCAGCTAAATCTAAATTTTTTGTATTAAAATAAGTATTTTCATAGATATTTACAGCTTTTTCTTTTTCATTTAAATTATAAATATAATCTGCATAATCAAGTTTTGATAACTGAGTAAAATAATTATTAGGTTGTTCATTATCCAAAATCGACATTGTATACTCTACATCAGCACGCTGAGCTAAAGCGATATAAGTTTTTAACATTATATGTAAAACTTCTGAAAAATTTTTATCACTTGTAAAAGTACGCATCCAATTTTTAGCATCATCAATCATCTTTTCTAAAATTTGCTGATCGCGTATACTTGGATCTTGAGTGTAAAGTTTATTTTGAGCTCTTAATTTATATAGTATAAATTCACTAGTAAAAATACTGCCACGATATCTATTGATAGCATTTTGTGCATCAATCACCACTTGATTGTAATTAGCCTTATCGTATTCTTTTTTGATGCGTAAATAAGTATTGATATCTGCACTTTGAGGAATAACAACAGGATCAGAATTTAAATCCAAAGCTCCAACATAAGGCAAACTCTCATGTGGAAAATTGATATTAAAATCAAGTCCATCATAGTCTTTAATAGGTGCTAGTTCTGGTGTAAAAATAAAAGTAAAAGCCTTACTTTTATGCGAACTTGATGAACTGAGTTCTTTATCTATATAAATATTTTGAGAAGTGTCAAACATTCTTGCTTGTATTTTTGGCAAAATGATCATTTTAATTTTTTGAGCTTCTTGTATAAATTTTAAATCAAAAGCAGAAAAACTCTGATCTTTTAATTTATTATCAACCATACCTGCAATATCACATTCAAAATGAACTTTTGCTTCGGTAATAAATTTTTGACATGTAAATTCTAAATCATTACTCGCATGTAAAACTGCAAAAGCTTGATTATTTTCGCGACCCGTGTTTAAAACAAGCTCAAAAGCAAAAGCATTTAAAAAACTTAATAAAATTAAAAATAATATTCTCATAAAATAATTATAGCAAAACTCTTATAACATTAACAATATAGCAAAAGTGCTTACACAAACACAAAAAGCTAAAATAAAATTTTGTATAAAACTAAACTTAATATTATGAACCCTATCATTTTTCATAAATAAAACATGAATTAAAATCTTTAAATACGCATAAAGCATAATAACAGAAGATAAAGCCACAAAAAGCGCCAAATACCAATATCCATTTAAAATTACTGTATTTAAAATCATAAATTTACCCCAAAATACTCCAAAAGGCGGAATACCTGCTAAAGAAAGCACACTAATGCTTAAACAAAAAGCAATTAAAGGTTTTTTAACCAAAAGCCCATTTAAACTCTCATAAGAATTATTCTCATAATTGCTTAAAATCATAAATACAGCATAATTTGCAAAAGCAAATAAAGTCCAATATCCAAAAATAGCAAGCAAAATTCCATCAAAATTTTGTTCTTTTAATAAAGGAATGCAAGCTACCAAAACCAAAGAAGAATGCACTACAGAACTATAAGCAAACATTTTTTTGATATTGTTTTGACTTAGAGCCGCAAAAGCACCTATAAGCATAGAAAAAATCGCTAGAACTATTATGATATATTCAAAACCTGTATTATTTAAAAAATCAAACAAACGAATAACCACAACCAACATGGCAACTTTTGGCACAACTGAAATAAAAGCAACCAAATTTGTATGTGCTGCATAATACACATCTTTAAGCCAAAAATGAAAAGGTGCCAAAGAAAGCTTGATTGCACAAAGAACAAAAATCATCACTCCAGCACCCAAAAGCATGGGATCTTTTTGAAACTCATTTTTTAACGCTAAATTAGCAGATAAATCTAAAGTTCCTGTTTTTAAATAAATAAAAGCTACAGCCATAACAAAAAACCCAGCTCCTACAGCCGCTACACTAAAGTATTTTATCGCACTTGAAATAGCATTATCACTTCCACGCATTGCTATTAAAGTATAAAGTGCTAAAGAAGAACTTTCAAGTCCTATAAAAATAAGTACTAAATTTGAGCTTGAAACCATCAAAAGCAAAGATGCAATCACAAATAAAAATAAAGCATAAAATTCACCCTGATTTTCTTCTTTTTGCATTAAAAGATATAAAAATGAAAAACACAAAATCACCAAAGAAGCATAAAATGAAACAATATCATTATTTAAAGTAGCTAAAAAAGCTTTTGCTTCTAAACCTTGAGCATTTGCATTATTTAAAATCAAAAAAGCACTTACAATTAAAGATAAAGAACTTATACCGATATAAAACGATCGATGAAATTTCCAAAAACCAGAGCAAAGCAAAAGAACTATTGCAGTTGTAATTAAAAATAAAAATGGATAAGATAAGCTTATATTTAAAAGTTCTAAATTTAAAAAATTATTTAACATTTGCCTCTCCTATTTTAGATAAAAAATCTAAAGTATTTTGCTCAACAGCTCTAATATTCATTGTTTTTATAAGATTATCCACATCTTTTTGTATCGGCTTTAAAAGTATATTTGGCATAAGCCCTAGTCCAAAAATCATTACTACAATGCACACAAGCGCTACTATTTCTCTAAAACGTAAAGAAAAACCCTCTATAAAGCTTTGTTTTTGCATGAAAAATATTTTTCTAAATACTGCGAACATATAAATCGCTCCTAAAATAATCACCAAACCTGCCAACAAAGCGTAAAATAAATTAATCTTTGCTATACCTAAAAGAATTAAAAACTCTCCCACAAAAGAAACAGTTAAAGGCAAAGAAACGCTTGCGAGTAAAATTAACATAAAGGAAATTGAAAATAAAGGTGCTTTTTTGGCCAAAGAATGGTAAAAAGAAATATCATAAGTATGATATCTTTGGTATAAAAGTTCAACCATTAAAAATAAAGTTCCTGTTACAATACCGTGTGCAAACATATAAAAAACTGCACCACTAATACCCAAAGCATTTAAAGAAAAAATTCCCAAAATCATCACACCAAGATGTGAAATAGAACTATAAGCGATCAATTCTTTAATATTTTCTGCCCTATAAGCAATTAAAGCATTATAAACGATACTCACTATACATAAAGCTACAATTAAAGGCATAAAATACACACTCGCATCTGGAAAAAGCGGTAAACAAAAAAGCAAAAATCCAAAAGGAGCCATTTTAAAAACTACAAGCATTACAGAAACAAGAACAGGCGAATTTGCATAAACCTTAGGTGCCCAAGTATGAAGTGGAAATAAAGGAGCTTTGATAGCAAAAGCGATAAAAAATGCTCCAAAAAGTAAAAGTTGCTCTGTAAAATTTACTGCTGAGGCATTATTTTTCCAAATTTCTAGGTCAAAAGTGAAGATGTTTAAAAGTTGATAATTTAAATAAGCTTGATAAATCAATGCCACAAGCATTAAAATTGAACCCGCAAAAGCATAGATAAAAAATTTCACCCCTGCTCTAAAATCTTTACCATAAACTCCCATAATATAAAGCAAAGGCAAAAGAGAAAATTCCCAAAAAACATAAAACAACAAACCATCTTTTGCACTAAAAAGTCCCATAATAGCAAATTCTAAAAAGAATATACAAGATACAAGCGCTTTTTGTTCCAGCTTTAAAAATAAAAAGCTTAAAAATATCATCAAAGAACTTAAAAGCATCAATACAAGTGCAATACTGTCTACTCCTACATGAAAGCTAAAAAATTTCAAAATTTTAAAAGAGAGATTATAATCAAAGCTTGCCCCTTGTAAAAAATCCGCAAAAATATCTAAATTTAAAGCCAAAATCATAAAACTTACAACAACGCTAAAAACCTTAACGCCTCCACGATTTAAAAGCAAAACCACAAAAGCAGCAATCAAAGGAAAAAATATCAAATAATTTAGCATTTTACACCATCCATACCAAAATCAACAAAATCACAAAAGTTGCCACCAAAAATCTAAGCATTAAGTTTAAGCTGTTTGGCATAATCATTTTTTGTGAAATAATTTGAGAATACAAAGCAATTTTTTCAACTATTCTATCAAAAATATAAAGATCACAATGTTTTAAAATCGCACATAAACTTTCATATTTTGAAACGATAAATTGATGATAAAACCTAGGAATAAAATAATCATTACTTAAAAGTTTGTGAATTTTATTTTCTTCAATACTTTCCTTAAACCAAGAATTTTTATAAGCAAAAATAGCCAAAATTACACCCAAAATAGCTGCTACACTCGCACAAATCATTACAATTTGATTTTGTGCATCAATAAAAACTAATTTTGTGCTTAAATATTCAAAAAAACTATGTTCAAAAAATCCTGCAATAATAGCTAAAACCATCAAAGGACTCATAGCCAAAAGTGCGATTTTACTTGCTTCATGTGGATGTTCATTGTGTCTTGCAGGGGTAAAAAATACCAACATTAAAAGTCTAAAGCTATAAAATGCTGTTAAAAAAGCTGCGATTAAAAGCACTAAAAAAATACCATGGTGAAAAGAAATGAAAGAATATCCTAAAATCAAATCTTTAGAGAAAAATCCTGCAAAAGGATAAATTCCTGCTAAAGCTAAAGATCCTATACACATCAAAATAGCTGTAAATTTTAAAGGTTTAAAAAGTCCACCCATTTTTTTAATGTCTAATTTATCATTCATAGCATGCATTACATTTCCAGCACCTAAGAAAAGTAAAGATTTAAAAAAAGCATGTGTAGCTAAGTGAAATAAAGCTATACCATAAGCCCCAAGTCCTGCAGCCACAAACATATATCCAAGTTGCGATAAGGTAGAGTAAGCAATAATGCGTTTTAAATCCCTAGCCACTAAAGCCATAGAGGCTGCAAAAATCGCTACAAAAGCTCCAAGTAAGGCAATAATATAAGAAACTTCAGGAACTAAATCATAAAGCGTACTTGCACGAATTACCAAATAAACCCCCGCTGTTACCATGGTTGCTGCATGGATTAATGCAGAAACAGGAGTTGGCCCTGCCATAGCATCAGCAAGCCAAGTGTGAAAAGGAAATTGTGCAGATTTTCCCATAGCCCCTATAAATAAACAAGTTGCGATTAAGATCAAAGCGTTGCGATCTAGGCTTTGTGCTATGGAAAAAACTTCATCATATTTTAAAGTTCCTGCTTGTAAATAAAGCCAAAAAATTCCTAAAAGCATACCCAAATCCGCAATACGATTTATAATAAAAGCTTCATTAGCCGCAAAAGAATAAGTATCATTTTTATACCAAAAACCTATAAGCAACCAAGAGCAAAGCCCAACGCCTTCCCAACCTACAAAAAGTCCTAAGAAATTATCACTCATAACTAAAAAAAGCATAGAAAAGACAAAAAGTCCTAAATAAGCAAAAAATTTATTAAAACCCTCATCATGAGCCATATAAAAAATACTATAAAAATGCACACAAGTAGCTACAATACCTACAACACTCATCATAGTAAGCGAAATGGCATCTACATCAAATCCAAAATTTACTCCAGCAAACCATTCAAACAAACTCACATTAAAAGCTTCATTGCAAAAAAGCAAATACAAAGAACAAAAAGCACTCAAAGCTATTAGAAGTGAGCAAATTATCCCTACAAATTGTTTTTTCTCACTCAAAGCAAAACAACTTGCAAACAAAAAAGCTATAAAAGGACTAAAAAGAGAAATCAAAGCCAAATTTTGCATACTAAGCCTCCACTTCTTTTAAACTTTTTAACTCTAAAGTGCCTTTTCTTCTATACCAAAGCACACACAAAGCTACACCAACAGCTACTTCACAAGCCGCTACACCCATGATAAAAAGTGCAAAAACCTGTCCATTTAAATCATTGTGCATTTTAGAAGCTGCTACCAAAGCTAAATTAGCGCTATTTAATAAAATTTCACTCGAAATAAAAAGCATAATGAGATTTTGTCTTTTTAAAATCCCTACAAGCCCTATGACAAACATTAAAATAGCGACAAAAAAATACTTTTCTATCATTGTTTTTCCTTTGTAAGCTCTTTATGAGTAAGAGTGATAGCACAAACTAAAGCAATCAAAAGCAAAATAGCTATAAATTCAAAAGCTAAAAGATATTTTGAAAAAATCGCTAAAGCCAGTTGTTTATTAAAATCAAACAAAGCAGGATCATTTAAAGGCAAATCCGTGCTGATATTTTGGTATTTAAAACCTATAAGCATGGCCAAAAGTAAAATTGCACTTAAAACTACCAAAGTAAAAAAACTTTTTTTAGCTTTAAGTTGTTCTTTAAATTCTTTAGAAGCATCAAAAAACATCATCGCGAAACTATAAAGTCCAAGCACAGCTCCACTATAAACAATAATTTGTATCACGCCTAAAAACTCTGCATCAAGTAAAAAATAAAATCCCGATAAAAACACCATTCCACCCGCTAAAGCAGAAAGAGAATAAAGCATATTTTTACTTAAAACCGCAATGCCAAAAAAGCCTAAAACCACTACACTAAAAAATACAAAAGCCAAATTTTCTATCATTTATTTTCTCCTTGCTCTTGTGTATTTTGATTTTCTAAGGCTCTTTCAATCATCACATCGTAATAATTTGGTGTTTTTACCACCAATAAATCAGCATCTTTTCTAAGGCTTCCTGCTCCTTCAAATTCAACTTGATTTTTAAGCTTATCAATAGGAGTTAAAAAATCTTGCTTATAGCCAAAATAAGACCTTTGCTCAGCTGCATTTTCATACTCTGTTCCATGTACTATAGCAAGTTCAGGGCAAACCTCAGCACAAAAACCACAATAAATGCAACGCCCTAAATTAATACTATAATTTCCTACTTTTTTACGCCCATTTTCATCTAAAGAAGTTTCCATTCTGATACAATTACTAATGCAAATTTTTTCGCAAAGCCCACAACCTATACATCTTTCGTTTTCGCTTTCTATAAAACGCATCAAACGATGAACAGCACGGTAACGATTGTCAAGTTTTACCTTTTCAAAAGGATATTTAATCGTAGCACTATTATTTCTCTTAAGTAATTCTCTCATCATCACAAAAAGACCTATAAAAAGCTCTAGTTTAACGCTTCTACGCAAAGCTTGTGAAATTTTCTCCCAAGTGCTAACAGGAGTTTTTCTTTTCTCATCCACTAAATAATAATTTTTCATATCAAACTCCTATAAAAGAACTGCCAAAGCAGTGATTAAAAGGTTTAAAACCGCTAAAGGGATTAAGATCAAATAGCACATTTTCATCACTTGATCTGGACGCAATTGCGGAAAAGCAGCTCTTGCCCAAAAATACCAAAAGAAAATAAAACTTGATTTTACTATCATCATAATCCAACCAGGAATAATCCAAAAGCTATTAAAACCCCCTAAAAACAAAAGAGTTACCAAAATAGCTCCAGCTATCATAGAAGCATATTCACCTATGAAAAACATACCCCATCTTAAACCCGAATACTCCGTTCCATAACCCGCTACAATTTCAGCATCATTTTCCGTCAAACAAAGCGGAGTTCTATTGGTCTCTATAAATAAAGCAATTATAAAAAGCACAAAAGCCAAGGGCTGTTTAAAAATAAGCCAAGAAAAAAATCCATCACTTTGATAATTGTTAATATCCACCAAAGAAAAAGAACCTACAAGCATTACAATAGCAATCAAAGCCAAAGCTCCTACGCTTTCATAGGAAATAATCGCTACAAGCCCTCTTGTAGCCCCTAAAATCGACCATTTATTATTACTTGCAAGTCCACCCAAAAACACCGCATAAAAGCAAAGCCCTGAAGTACCGATGACAAAAAGCAAAGCTACATTGATATCTGCCACTATAGGCTGAATCACCCTTCCAAATAAAGTAAATTCAGGTAGCATAGGAATAGCTGCTAAAGAAACAAAAGCACAAATAGCAGAAATCAAAGGTGCTATAGCAAAAATAAATTTTTGCGAATTTGAAGGGATTATATCTTCTTTAGTAAAAAGTTTTATCATATCAGCTACAAGTTGAATAAGCCCAAAAGGCCCTACCATATCAGGCCCTATGCGTCTTTGAAAATAAGCTAAAACTTTTCTTTCAGCATAAGTTGCAAGACCTGCTAAACTCGCAAATATTGCAATGACAATAATACATTTAATCAAAGCCTCTAAAGCAAAAAAAGCAAAATCACTCATGGTTTGCTCCTAATTTTTCTAAATTCGCCACAACAAATCTTTCATCAAAAAAGCTTAGCGTGTCAAGTTTTTCATCAAAATACGGCAAGAAAGCTCCATTTTTTATATCCTTATCCACACGCACACTAAGGCTTAATTCTTTATCTTTTATTTTAAGTTTTACAAGATCTTTATCTTTTAAATTTTTCTCTTTAGCTAAATTTTCACTTACGCCTAAAAAAATCACCTCATTAATCGCACTAGCACGATTTGAAAATCTACCAAATTGATAGCTAGGATTAGCGCTATAAAGCAAAATTTCATCTTCTTTTAGGTTTAAATTTTCAAAATTTGGAGAGACGAATTCTTTTTTAGCAACTTGTTTAAAACATTCTAAATTAAGCTCATATCCCCTTTTACAATCACCTGCATTGGTATAAAAATTGTCTAAATGATCAAAATCAATCGGAGAAAAACCTTTATTTATAGGGAGTCTCTTAGTATAATTTATAGTATATTCCTCATCAAAACCTAAAGCATTAGCTAAATCATTTAAAAAATATCCCTTAAATTCTAAAGCAGCGTTAGTTGGCACCACTCTTTTATCGTAATTTAAAAAAGTTCCTTCTTGCTGATTTAAACTCGCACTAGCTAAATTTGCATGCTCTTCATAAGAAAAACTAAAATCACCTTTTTCATTATAACCTAAAGTCTTGCCTTCTTGTGTGTTTTTATCCAAATCACAAATCATAGCCACACCTAAGGTATTGGTATGCGTAGGATTTAAAAAGACTTTAAAAGGAGTGGTATTTTGAATCAAAGCAAGTAATTTAGCAAGTTTTTTCGCATTTTTATGAAAATAAAAATCACTCCCTATAACAAGAGTAAAATTTGCTTTTTTAAGCAATAAATCTTCTAATTTATCTTCATCTATGCCTAAATTTTTAGCAAAAATAGAGCATTGCACTTCTATGATTTTTTTCACTTTCTTAGGCACGACTTTTTTTACTTCTTTTTGGATTTCATTGCCTTCTTCATCTTTTTCTATGACTTGCTCTACAACTTCTTCGTTGATACTTTCTTCTATTTCTTTATTTTCACTAACAAAAAACTCTGCTAAATGAGTTTTAATACCTTCATCTTGGCTAAATTTTTGAAGTAAAAAATATAAAATTTGCTCTTCATCGCCACTTTTATGAATGTGCGGGATAAAATTTTTAGAATATTTTGCTATACCCATATCTTCCATAGGATGAAAATAAAGCCCTGAGCCTTTATTCATCACTAAAGCATTATTGATTTTATAGCTAAGCGTTGGAGCATCATATCTTAAAAGCGTTCCAGCTACAACCAAAAAATCACTTTTTGTTATATCTTGAGTATTAGCACTATAAAACTCGCCAGAATTAGCGATAAATTCTTGTAAAAATTCTTTAAATTTCAAAGCTTCTTCATTGATCAAAGAAAGATTAAATTTCTTTTTTAAATTTTGCAAAATCAAAGCTTCTTCATTGGTAATAAAACTATTAAATTTAATGTTTTTAATTTCATTTTTCTCAAAAAGTTCCACAAGTTCTTTAAAGGCTTTTTCGTCTTTATCCGCCTCATTTTGCGTATCAAAAGCAAATCTTGCAGCCTTATTTAAACTCGCAAAGGCAAAATCATTACTCACTCGATAAATTTTTTCTTTTTGATTGCTAATGCCGCTTTGCTTAATATCATAATACATCAACTCACAATCGCTTGAATGCGGATTTGAAGCAGGGATTCTTTTAAGTTCCCAAATATTTGAAGTATATTGAAATTTCGAACCTATCAAAGCTCCTGTTGGACACACGCTTGTACATTCTCCACAAAATGAACAATCAAGCGTGTCGCCATTTGCAGGACCTATCAAACTTTTTTGAAATTTAGTCCAAATCGCATAAGCATCTTTTCCCATGCTCTCTTTAAAGCTATTATCCACACTATCTCCGCCACGAGGAACAGTCTTTAAAGCACTTTCGCCGATTTTATCCTTACAAACTGTAATACAACGCTCACACACTATGCAAAGTGCAGGATCGTAATTAATCATTCCCCAATGTTTATGCGGTTTATGTGTGTCTTTAATCCAATATTTTTGAACATTTACACGACTTTTATGAGTGAAATTTTGCAATTCACACTCGCCTGATTTATCGCAAACTCCGCATTCTAAAGGATGATTGATGCAATAAGCTTGCATGATCTCATTTCTTTCATCCCAAAGATTTTGCAAATCACTTTCTACAACCATACCCTCTTTTGCTTTAGTATTGCAAGAATATACCTTTTTACCATCAGCTTCAACCATACACATACGACAAGCCAAAGTAGGACTACAGCCTGAAAGATAGCAAATTGCTGGGATAAAAATATCATTTCTTCTTGCTATATTTAAAATATATTCGCCTTCTTCAAAGGCGCAATCTATACCATTAATCTTAACTGTCATTTTGCTTCCTTTATGCGAATTGGAGTAAAATCAAAACCATTGTTTTCATAATTTAAAAAAGCTATGGTGCCTTGTAAATTTTCATCTAAACAAAGCTTGGTTTTAAAACTAAAATCTTTAGCCAAAATTTCAACTTCACTTTGATCTTTGCATTTTGCAATTTGTAAAAATTGCTTTGAACAATGTAAATTTTTATCTTGCAAATTTACTCTAAAAAGCACTAAACCATCATAATTATCTAGTTCTTTTAGGGTGTTTAATTTTGCCTTTTTAAAATCGCATTCTTCTTCATCGCTATCTAAAATCTTTAATTCATATTTTACGCTTAAGAAATTCAAAAAATATTTGATATTTTCGCTATCTTTGTAAGAATGGATATTTTTATCTATAATTAAATACTTAGCCTCTTTTAAAAAAGCAAGCACTTCGCCTGCTTCTTCCTCTCCAAAACAAGATTCAGCACTTAAATATCCCTCATCTAAATCGCAAAAATGTCCTTCATCACTTAATTTACAAAGCAAAGCTAAAACAAAACTCAAACTTGCAATTTCGCATTTGTAAAATTTAGCTTTTAAATTTTTATCTTCCAAACAAGAAATATTAATGCTATTTACACCTATTTTTTCACATAAATTTTTGTTTTTAAGGCTTGGCATATCTAAAAAACAAAGAGCATTATCATAAATCATACCCTCTCCTTTTTTATAACAATAGTCCAATCCACTTGATTAAATTTCAAAGAATTTAAAAGCTCACAGCCTTGTTCTTTTACAAAAGAAAAACTTTTTTCAACAGGAGAAAAATCGCCGATTTCAAAAAGCACCACTAAAACCTCGCCTTGTTTTACTTCTTTTATGATTTGTGCTAAATCTTCAAAAAGCTCTTTGCTTTTTCTTAAATCTACTCTTCTCATCGATCTATCTCACCTAAAACTATATTTACATTACCCATAATGGCTACAACATCAGCCAAATAAGTACCTACAAGCATTTCTTCAAAAAACGCACAATGCCAATAACTAGGCGTTCTAGCCTTTAAACGATAAGGTCTTCCTGTACCATCACTATGGATAAAAAAGCCAAGCTCACCTTTTGGACTTTCAGTAGGCACATAAACTTCGCCTTTAGGAGGTTTTAAACCTTGAGTGATTAAAACAAAATGTTGCATTAAAGAATAATTCTGCGTTAAAATTTGTTCCTTTGAGGCACTTACATACTCAGGATGCGTAGCTAAAATTTCAGGCGGAGTATCTTTATAAAGCGTGGCACATTGTCTAAGGATTTTCAAACTTTCACGAAATTCTTGCATATAAACTTTATATCTTGCATAAGAATCCCCTTGTGTAGCATAAGGCACACCAAATTCAACTTCATTATAAAGCAAATAAGGCTCTTCTTTGCGTATATCGTATTTTATACCACTTCCTCTTAACATCACACCTGTACAACCCCAATTTAAGGCTTGTTCTTTGGTAACCACACCTACATTTTCAGTTCTTAAACGCCAAATTCTATTATCATCTAAAAGATCTTCATAATCTTTTAGATCATTTGGAAATTTGTCACAAAATGCAAGCATTTCTTCTAAATAATTCTCAGGTAAATCAAGCATAACCCCACCTATTCTCATAGAAGAATGCGTAAGCCTTGCGCCACAATACTTTTCTATCAAATCCAAAACATACTCACGTTCTCTAAAGCAGTATAAAAACACACTCATCGCACCAATATCAAGCGCATGAGTGGCAAGCCAAAGTAAATGCGATGCGATACGGTTTAATTCTAAAAGTATCATGCGTATGACTGCTGCACGGCGTGGAATCTCTAAACCACAAAGCTTTTCAACCGCTGCACAATAAGCATAATTATTCGCTGAAGCGGCGATATAATCCATTCTATCAGTAGTAGGAATAAATTCTTGATAAATCATATTTTCAGCCATTTTTTCCATACCACGATGCATATAACCTATACAAGGACGCGCTTTTACAACTTGCTCTCCATCAAGTTCTAAAATAAGACGTAAATTTCCATGTGCTGAAGGGTGTTGAGGGCCTAAATTGATAATCATTTTTGAGTCTTCTTGCTCAAAAGCTATATTTTCATAATAAGGTTTTAACTTGCTAGGAATTTGCATTTTAACGCCTTTTCTCTAAAATTTTTGCTTCATCACGTTTTACTTTTTTTACAAAAGCTACGCCTTCATCTTCTTGATATTCTTGTTTAAAGGAAACTTCCTTCTTTTGACCACCTTTTGGCACTTCATGATAAAGTCTTGCAAAATTTAGCGTATCTTTATCATCAACAAAACCAGAATCTCTTTGTTCTTCACCCACTACTTCACGATATTCTTTACCAAAAATTTTATCAATCTCATACCATCTTGCAAACTCATCACCCTTTAAAGGATAAGTTTTTAAAAGCGGATGTCCAAACCAATCATCAGGCATTAAAATGCGTTTTAAATTGGGATGATTTATGATGAAAATTCCAAACATATCATAAATTTCTCTCTCACTCCAATTTGCCCCTTTAAAAACATGAGCCACGCTTTGCAAACGCTCTTTTATGCCTACAAAAGTTTTTATTCTCACTCTTAATTTTTTTTCTAAATTTAAAAGCTGATAAAACACTTCAAAACCATTTTTATCTGCTACAAAATCAATAGCACTTGCCTCTGTAAAACTTAAATACCCTAAAGTTTTAAGCATTTGCAAAGTTTTAACATTGTCTTCTTTTTTAATTTCTATTACCCAAAAATCAAGCTCTACAAAGGAATTTAAAATTTCTACTTGAGTTTTTAAAACTTCAAAATCCTCTTTAAAAACACTTTCATTAACATCAGATTTTACAGTGTGTGGTGCGTGATAAAATCTATCTTTGTAGTAATTTTGAGTTTGAGCATTTTTTTTATCGCTATACTTTCTCATCATATCAACCTTTTAGGTGCGATCTTACGACTTGCTTTTTCTTTGCGAATCTTTTTTTGCAAAATCATCAAAGCAAACTGAAAACTTTCTGGGCGTGGAGCACAGCCTGGCACATAAATATCTACAGGTATAATTCTATCCACTCCTTGAACCGTAGAATAAGTATTAAACATACCGCCTGTATTGGCACAACTTCCCATAGAAATCACCCATTTAGGATCAGGCATTTGATCGTAAAGTCTTCTTGTAAATTCAGCATGCTTTTTACATAAAGTTCCTGCGATAATCATCACTTCACTATGGCGTGGTGAAGCTCTAAAAATCGTTCCAAATCTATCAAAATCATATCTTGAACCCCCAGCCGCCATCATCTCAATCGCACAACAGGCAAGCCCATAAGATAAAGCCCATAAAGAATTACTCCTGCCCCATTGAACTAGTTTATCAACACTAGTTAAAACTACGGGCAAACCACTTGCATAATTTACTTGATGCTCTGCCATGCAAACGCTCCTTTTTTATAAGCATATAAAAATCCAACTCCTAAAAGTACGATAAAAACAAAAACTTCTAAAAGCCCAAACCAACCTAAATCTTTAAAAATCAAAGCCCAAGGAAATAAAAACACAACTTCTATATCCAAAAGTATGAAGATTAAGGCGATGATGAAAAATTGAGAGTTAATCTTGTTAGCTTGTTTAACAGGAATAGGACCACATTCATAAATTCCAAGTCCTAATTTTTTACGATTTTTTGCGGCAAAATTATTACCGATTTTTGAAGCTAAAAAAACCAGTCCAAAAAAAATAACACTAGCAAGTACTAGCATTAAAAAAATACCAAAATAAGGATGCGAAGCATCTATATGAGACATTTATTCTCCTTTTTTAAAGCACTTTAATCACTCCACAACAAAAATTAAATTTACACTTTTCTTTATTTTACTCTAAACTTTCTATATTGAAACTTATATTAAAAAATATTTTTTAAAGTTTTAATTTTTTATGATTAAATTTATAAAAAAGATCACTTTGATGGCTTATAAATATATAAGAAATATTATTTTTTTGCTGATAGTCATATAAAAAAGTTAAAATTTCTTTAGAAGTTTTAATATCAAGCGCTGAAGTAATTTCATCTAAAATCAACAATTTAGGATTTAAAACCAAAGCACGGATAAGACCTACACGTGTGGCTTCTCCTCCGCTTAACTCATAGGGCTTTTGTTCTAAAATTTGTTTTTTTAGACTAAAAAAATCAAAAAATTCTAAAATCAAGTTATCATTCTTTTGTAAATTAAAATTTTCCAAACCATCTTGTATAAGATTTCTGATTTTTTTATAAGGGTTTAAAGCCATTTTTTGATCTTGAAAGCAATACTGAATTTGCTTTCTTAAAAGTCTTTGTTTGTTTTTATCAAGCTTGTGCAAGTTAAGATTTTCATACCATACCTCACCTTCACTTGGATCTTCTAAAAAACAAAGAATTCTAGCTAATGTGCTTTTACCTGCACCACTTTTACCTAAAATTATTAAATTGTCATTTTCATTTAAAGAAAAATTGACATTATCAAAAATAATATGTCTTTCTTTTTTTAAATACCAATGCTTTTTAAGCTCATAAAACTTACTTAAATTACAAACTTTAAGCATTAAAATACCTTAAAAACTCATCTAAGCTATATAAATTTGAACTATTTTTTTCTAGCATAAGAATTTCATCTGCTAAAGAATTTACCAAATTTAAATCATGAGTAATGCAAACTAAGGCTGCAGTATTTTTTAATTCTTCTAAAATCGATATGATCTTTGAAGCGTTTTCTTTATCTAAAGAAGCTGTGATTTCATCACAAATTAAAATTTGGGGTTGATTTAATAATGCCAAAGCTAGGCTCACCCTTCTTGCCATACCCAAACTTAATTCATTAGCATAAGAATGCCACAAACGATCAAGATTTTCAAATCCTAATTTTTGAAAATAAGAAAAAGCGTAATCTTTTCTTTCTTTTTGTTTTAATTTTGTATGAGTTTTTAAAACAAGATGACATAAATTTCCAATATCCAAATAAGGATAAAGACTAAGCTCTGCATCTTGCAAAACAAGTGCCACCTTAGAACGAAAATTTCTAAGCTCTTCTTTGTTAAAATTAAAAATACAAGAATTATGAAAACTTAATTCATCAAAACTTATTGTGAAATTAGAATCTAAAAGTCTTACCAAAGCTTTTCCCAACAAACTTTTGCCCACTCCACTTTGTCCTAGTATCATTAAAGTTTTGCCTGTTTTTATATCTAAATTAATATCCTTAAGCAATAAATTATTCTTCAAACTGATATTTAAATTTCTTACCTTCAAGATCTTATACCCCAAATTTTTTGTAAAAAATTACCCAACCATAAAAGAGGTAAAAACAACAAAAGCAAGCTTAAAAGTGGAAAAAGTATCATCCACCAAGCGCCTATAAAAACTGCTTTTGAAGACTCACTCAAAAGAGTACCTAAAGTTGGAATTTCAAATCCTAAACCCAGTCCAAAAAAACTCAAAGTAGCTTCTGTGGCTATAGCATGAACGATATTAAATATAAAAAGTGTAAAAATCAGTGTTTTTAAAGCAGGTATTAAATCTTTAAAAAAAGCTCTAAATTTAGTTCTTCCAAGCACTATATTTGCTTTGTAAAAATCTAAATTTTCAAGTCTTTTTAATTCACTTTCTATAATTCTTGCTATGAAACACCAATGAATTAAAGCGATTAAAAAAATCATCAAAAACACATCAGAAGTTATCATACTTTGAAAAAACATCATAAGTAAAAAAGCAGGCAAGGCTAAAAAAAACTCTAAAATACGCATCCAAAAAACATAAAAAAAACATCGCGCTAAAAACAAATAGCACAAAGCAAAGATAATAGACAATAAAGATCCACCAACACCTATAATCAAAGAATTTCTCAAAGCAAAAAGCAAACGAGAAAACAAATCTCTGCCTAAAAAATCAGTCCCTAAAATATAAGTAAAATTAGGAGCTTGATGCAAATTTTCTAAATGAGTGCTTAAAATATCAAAAGGAGCCAAAAAAGGTGCAAACAAGGCGCATAAAAACAAAAAAATTAAAGGCGCAAGAATGATAAGAAATTTAAACAAAATCAAGCCTTCTTAATCTAGGATTTAAAATCCTAGCTACAATATCACTTAAAAATGTAAAAAATGCTGCAAGCAAAACGCTAAAAAATATAAGTGCAAGTACAACAGGATAATCTTTAAAAATAATACTTTTAAAAAGCAAAGACCCAAGTCCCTCGTAAGCAAAGACACTTTCTACCACATAAGTTCCCATCATAAAACTTAAAGCACTTCCCCCAAAATAAGCCACAATAGGGCTTAAAGAATATTTCAGAACTAAAAAATAAATATCTTTCTCCCTTAAAGCTCTAGCGTATAAATTTTGAATAAAAATTTGAGAAAAACTTTCATTGATAAAATTTCTAGCAATCCTTAAAAATAACGCCAAATGTGATAAAACGAGCACCAAAACAGGCAAAATCAAATGCTCTAAACGATTTAAAAAATCATCTTCAAAGCCTATATCACTACTTCCCATAACAGGCAAAATTTTCCAAAAAATTCCAAAAATCAAAACAAACAATAAAGCCAAAACAAAAGGAGGTAAAGCAAAAAAATTAAAAGCTAAAAAAGTGATGATTTTATCTATAAAACTTTCTTTATAATAATATCCCAAAAGTGCCAAAAAAACACTGAGTAAAAATAAAAGCATTAAGGCGCTAAAACCCAAAATAAAAGTATTAAAAATTCTTTCTTTTATAAGCTTTAAAACACTTTCTCCGCTTAAAAAAGAAACTCCCAAATCTCCTTTTAAAGCCTTAAAAAGCCAAATTTTATACTGCTCTAGCAAAGGCTTATCAAGCCCTAAATTTTGTTCTATTCTTTGAACAAATTCTTTACTTTGTGAATTAACTCCATTAGCATAAGCTATACTGCCTTTACTAAAATAAAGTAAAACAAAACATAAAAAAGTGCTAAAAAATGCTATGAAAATACTAAAAACTAAGCGTTTTAGCACTATTTACTCCACTCATAAACATTCCAAGTAAAACCCACTCCGTGATGACCTAAAGTCCTTGTTTTGATACCTTTTAAATCTTTATTATAAACCAAAGCAAAATCAAGATAGGCCAAGAAAATAAAAGGAGGATTTTCATACAAAGCATCTATAAAATCTTTATAATATTTTTTTCTCTCTTCTAAATTTGAAGTATTTCTTGCTTTTTGCAAGGCTATATCCACTTTTTTATCATGATAATGTCCAAAATTCCAACCCTCATCATTTAAAGCACTATCTTGCGAACTTTCAAATACCCTAAAAGTGTGAAAATCAGGATCTAAAGGACTTCCCCAGCCTATTAAAAAACTATCTACTTTAGAATAATCAAAACTTCCAGCAGGTTTAGCCACCACCTTGCTTACAACTCCTATTTTTCTAAATTCGCTTTGCAAAATTCCAGCTAAACTTACCCTTAAAGGATCATTGCTCATCGCCCAAATTTCAAATTCTAAAATTTTCCCATCTTTTTCAAAATTTCCATCTTTATTTTTCTTAAAACCTGCACTCACAAGCAAATCCTCGGCTTTTTTAGGATCATATTTGTAAATTTTAAAATTCTTAGAATTTGCCCAAGAAAGCTCTAAAGGGTGATTAGCTACAAAAGCATAATCATGTAAAAGATTTTTTACTATACTTTCTTTATCGACTGCGTAATTTAAAGCTTGTCTTACTTTTAGATCTTTTAAAAATTCATTATCTAAATTAAACATTAAAGCCCGATAATCAGCCGATTTTTCACGCAAAATTCCAAAATTTTCATCATTTTTAAAAATATTTAGCAAAGAAACATCGATTAAAGCTGCGTCTATCTTGCCATTTTTAAGCTGGGCACTAGCTATAGAAGGATCAAAAACGTGTTTTACAATAAGTCTTGGAGTTTTTACCTTATCAAGATAAAAATGTTCATTGGCTTTAAATTCAACATATTCACCTTTTTTCCATTTTACAAATTTATAAGGACCTGTACCTATAGGATTTTGATTAAAAGAGCTTGTGTTTAAATTCTCATTTTCAAGCAAATGTCTAGGAAGCATTCCTATGCTTAAAGCATCTAAAAATGCAGGATAAGGTTTAAAAAGTGTGATTTTTACATGAGAAGGATTTAAAATTTCCACACTTTTAATGTCTTCAAAATTGACATAAATAGAAGAATTGTTTTTAGGATTTTTAAAGGCTTCTATACTAAATTTCACATCATCAGCACTAAATTTGACTCCATCATGCCATAAAACATCATCTCTTAAAAAAATATCATAAACAAGCCCGTCTTTACTAATATCCCAAGACTTAGCCAAATCAGGTTTTAAACTCATATTTTCATCAAAACGCGTAAGCCCTGAAAATACAAGATTAATCACTGCATCATGATCCTCGCTATAAGCAGGATTTATCCTTGCGATTTCATTTTCAACTGCTATAATAAGTGTATCTTTTGGAATTTTAGCCTCAAGATTGAAAAACAATAAAAATAGTAAAACAAACCATCTAAGCACTTGTAACTCCTCAAATTTAAAATTTTAAAGAATTATAAAATAAAAAATAAGAAGCCACAAGCTCTATGGGGGGATAATTTGCTTTAAATTATGGAGTTTTATTTATCAATTAAATTGCTTCACTGCATTCATCCAATAAATACGCTATATGCTGCCAAGATATACCCGTAGCATCGCTTAATCCTATCTCGCAAGTGCTTGATGTACTAAACCCGCGCTTAATATTTGTTTTGGCATAAAATTTTTTAAAGCCTTTTGTAGCACTAATATTTAATTGAGGCTTGAAAAAGCCCTTGTATCCAGCAAACCCACAACAATAGGTATCATTATCTATTAATACTTTTCCATTCGTACATAGCTTTGTAAGCTTAATTATATTTTCATTTAAACCAAGCTTTCTAGCAGCACACATGATATATAATCCTACATTCTCATTGATTTTATCAATGCGTAACTTGGGAGCAATAAATTTTAATAAATACTCGCTTAAATCATAAATTTCATACTTTGAATGATCACTAATTAACTTAGCACTACAAGCACTATGATCTAACACTATGGGTGAGTCTATATTGCTTAAAAAGTCATTGATTTTTTGTATATTTTTATCTTGAATATCTTGAAAATTCTCATAAGCCTTACCACAACATAAATCATTGGGTGCATAAATAATGCCTATATTTGCTTTTTTACACAAGCTCTCAAATACTTCTTGCAAACTTCTTTTATCATGCATTTTTTCATTTGGTTTAAAGCTTTTATTAAGACAGCTTGTAAAATAAACCACATTGCAAACTCTTTTATGACTTTTTAGCTCATAATCATTCACCTTAGGCAAATACGCTCTAGTTCTTGGTATAATGCTAAGAAAATTGCTTGCTTTTTCAAGCTTATTATCAAGACTTAAATTATCAAATTTATTTGCGATACTTAATGAAAATTTAGCAATTTTTAGAGTTTTTCCATGATTTTTATATGCTAGATTTCCTAAAATTTTAGATATAAATCCTATATTATTTTTTCTATATTTTAATGAAAAATCAGCAAAATTAATCCCCAAAGGACATGAAAAAGAGCACACCCCACAAGCAGCACAAGAGCTGTCTACTAAATGATTGTAATATTTTTTAATATCCTTTAATTTTGCTTTTGACTCATCATCATTTAAGCTTTCAAGGCGTTTAATCTCTCGTAAGATCGCAATTCTTTGTCTTGGAGTAATTGTATATTCATTTGATGGACAAAATCTTTCGCAAAATCCACATTCCATACAGGTATTTAATTTCTCATCAATCCAACTGACTTGTTTGATATTTTTCTTATAAATATCTTTATCATCGCTAATGATTACATCGGGATTAAATAAACTATCCTTATCAAAGATACTTTTGATTTTTTTATTGATCAAATAAGCTTGCTTACCCCACTCTACCTCCACAAAAGGTGCCACCATACGCCCTGTGCCGTGTTCAGCTTTTATACTTCCACCATAAGAAGCTACTATATTAGACATTTCTTTAACTAGATTTGAAAAATTATCAAATTCAAGCTTATTGTTTAAATCCGGTGTGATAATAAAATGGATATTGCCTGCTAATGCATGGCCAAAAATGATTCCATTATCACCAAAGCCATATTTATAAAACAATTCTTGAATGCTTTTAATTCCATCGGCTAAATCCTCGATATTAAAACACACATCTTCAGTAATTACCGTTGAACCTGCCTTTCTAAGACTAGCTGCTATAGGCAAGAGTGCTTTTCTAATCTTCCACCATAAATCATATTCGGCCTTATTCTTGCTAAAATATGACTTATAAGCCAGTTTGGAAATTTCTTTTATTTTATTTATATTTTCATCAAGCTTAAGCTCATTACTATGCTCACTTTGGATCAATACACAAGTATTGCCCTCTTTAATATCAGCTAAAATATCTCTTAACTCATCATAAGTTGATGCAGCTTTTAAACTTGCATAGTCCATTATTTCAGCAGAACTTACAAAATCAACTTTAGCAAATTCTTTTATAGTGTTTGCAGCATTATTGATATTATCAAAAAACAATAAAGCACAGGCCTTAAATTCCAAATCATCCAAAACAGCAAGCTTAACTTCGCTTACAAATCCCAAAGTCCCTTCAGAGCCAATAAGCAAGTGTGCTAAAATATCTATTTCATCATCATAATCAACAAAGGCATTAAGGCTATAACCTGTGGTGTTTTTGATTTTAAATTTTTTGATTATTAAATCTTTTAATTCTTTATTGGCATTAATCTCTTCTTTGATCTCTCTAAGTTCATTAATTAATTTTTTATTTTCATCTTTAAATCGAGCCACACTTAAAGCATCGCTGGTATCAAGCATACTACCATTTGCCAAAATCACCCTAATACTTCTTAAGGTTTTATAGCTATTATCCTTAGTTCCACAGCACATTCCGCTTGAATTGTTATTTATAATCCCTCCAATTAAAGCTGAATTTATAGTAGCTGGATCAGGTCCTATTTTTTTCTTCAAAAAAGCAAGACTTTCATTAGCATGAATGCCTACTACACCACATCCTAAAGTAATTTCGTTAGCGTCTTTGTTAATTTTTATTTTTTTAAAGGCAAATTTAATCACTACAAGCACTCCATCACAAGAGCTTTGTCCACTTAAACTTGTACCTGCTGCTCTAAATGTTATAGGAGTTTTATAAGTATTTGCTAATTGAATAATTTGCTTAATTTCATCTTCATTTTTAGCAATAATCACTATTTTTGGAATATAAAAATAACACGACGCATCAATGCCATAAGCATAGCATCTAGCATAATCATTAAAAATTCTATCCTTAAAAATATACTTAGCCTCATTATAAAAAGCTTTAAAATTTGCCATAGTCCCTCTTTTTAATTTATTATCAATTATATAATTTAATAATTTAAAGATAATTTTAAATTTATATTTTTGAGCATAATTTTAACACAAGTCAATTTTTTTCTCCTTTTTAAGATATAAAATATCTCTTTTACAACAAAAAGGAGAAACTATGACAAAAGAACAAATTCAAATCATCAAAGATTGTGTGCCTATTTTGCAAAAAAATGGAGAGGATTTAACCAATGAGTTTTATAAAATAATGTTTAATGATTATCCTGAGGTAAAACCTATGTTTAATATGGAAAAACAAATTTCAGGAGAACAACCAAAAGCTTTAGCAATGGCGATTTTAATGGCGGCTAAAAATATAGAAAATTTGGAAAATATGAGAAGCTTTGTTGATAAAGTTGCCATAACTCATGTTAATTTAGGAGTTAAAGAAGAGCATTATCCTATAGTTGGAGCTTGCCTTTTAAAGGCTATTAAAAATCTTTTAAATCCTGATGAAGCCACTCTTAAAGCTTGGGAAGTTGCTTATGGAAAAATTGCTAAATTTTATATCGATATAGAAAAAAAGCTCTATGATAAATAATATAAGCCCATTTTGGGCTTTAATCAAATTTTTCTACTAAATTTTTAGCTAATTCCTTTATATTCTCACCCTTTAATTCGCTGATTTCACCATTTTGAGCCAAGAAAATTCTATCAGCACTATCAAAATATGCATCATCATGTGTGATAGCAAAGATTGTTTTACCTTGCTCTTTTAGCAAAGGTAAAAGTTTTTTATAAAAAAATCTTCTAAAAACAGGATCTTGATCAGCCGCCCATTCATCAAGCACTAAAATATCCCTTTCTTCAAGCAAGGCTATAAGCATAGCTAAACGCTTTTTTTGCCCTGTAGAAAGTTTGGTTAAGGTCAGTTCATTATCTTTGACACTTGTTTTATCTTTAAGTTCTAAAAACTCCAACCAAAAAGCAATTTTTTCTTCGCTTGCAAAATTTTCTTTATTTAAGGTTTTAGTAAAAAGATGAAAATCGCTAAAAACAGCAGAAATAAGAGATCTATACTCATCTAAATTTTTATCATCTATAAGCGTATCATCAACATAAATTCCGCCTTTGCTTGGCTTAAAAAGTCCTGTCAAAAGCATACAAAAAGTGGATTTACCACTTCCATTTTTACCTATTAAAAATACCAATTCACCTTTTTTAAGTTCTATATTTACAGGATTTAAATGAAAATTTTCTTCATAAGCAAATTGAGTATTTCTAAAAGAAATTTTTTTCCATTCACTGATATAATGTGTTTTTTTAAAACCTTCTATATAATCATCTAATTCCAATTTTGCGATCTTATCCAAAGCGATTTTTGCCAAAAGCAAAGTAGGAAAAGATCCTATCATAGATACTAAAGGGGTTCGTAAAAACAAAATAGAAAGAGCTATAGTTGTAGCATCTGCAACACTTGCCCATTCAAATTTTAAAGCTAAGTAAAACTCTACACCCACTAAAGCCAAAAGAGTTACATTTGTCCAGTTGTTTGAGAGATTGTTAAAAAGATTACCTAAAGTACTATTTTTCTTTTTCAATCTTGCATTATTTTCAAATTCATCTTCATAATAAAGCTTGGCTCTATCACGATTGATCAAAAGTTCTTTATGTCCATCTAGTATATTTTGGTAATTATTTTGCAAAGCATCATCATTTTCCCTTGCCTTTCTAAAATACTGATATACTTTCATCATCAAAAAATTATTAGTAATGAAAATAACCATAATCCATACCACACACAAAGCAAAAATTTGTGGTGAAAGATAACATAAATAAACACTAGTGCATAAAATCAATATACTTGATTGTAAAAAATCAGGCAATCTTAAAAGCCCAAAAGATATATTTCTCACATCACTTCCCAAAGAAGCTAAAATTCTAGCCTTACCTACTTTAGCGACTCTTAACAAAGGGGTGTCTAAGATCTGCTTTACTACGCGCCTTTGCATTTTAAAAATAAAATTTTGTCCAAAAATACTAAGTCCAAGTTCAACTATGGTAGAACTTATAAAAAAAATCAAAAGCAAAACAATAAAATAAAAAATAGGAATGTTTTGTGCATTTTTAAGCAAATAATCATTGATAAAAACAAGAGTTAAAACTCCAACAGCGCTTGTAATAAAAGAAAAAAGCAAAAAAGAAATCAACTTTAATTTATTTTGCTTAAGTAATTCCATAATAAAAGGCATTTATAAACTCCAAAATATAATTTTAATTATAACATTTTAAGAGTGATTATCAAAATTTTATTTTATCTTTTACTATAAAAACAGCACAAATAGCCAATAACGCTAAAAAAATCATATATATACTCATACCATATAAAAATGGATTTTCATTTTTACTCGCAAGTGTATTAAGCCAAAAAACGAGTTGCGGAGTAATACCGCCTGAAATTGCATAAGCAATATTATAAGAAAAAGAAATTCCTGAAAATCTTATTTTAGCTCTAAAAACTTCACTCATTAAAATAGGTGCGAACACATTAATCCCACCTAAAAAACAAACAATCGAATACAAAATACACACCAAAACCAAATTTTTAAGCTCATATAAAGCATAAAAATATAAAAAAGAAAAAAATACAAAAGCTAAAGAAAAGAAAATGCAAATTTTGAATAAACCAAATTTATCTACAAGATAACCCATAAAAACCCCGCCTAAAGCTATTCCCAAAATTCCTAATATCTGTAAATAACTTCCTTCAACCCCACTTAAATTTAAAATACTAGGCATAAATTTAGGCATTAATAAAACAAGCACAATAACACAACCTGTTAAAACCCAAGTCATCATCATTGATGAAAATAAATTTTTTACAATATCCTTTTCTTTAAATAAATCTTTAAGTGGAAAAGAACTAAGCGATGATTCTTTTTTCATTTGTTTAAAAACAGGAGTTTCTTGCAAAAATCTACGCAAATAAATAGAAATAATCCCAAAAATTCCACCTACAAAAAAAGCAATACGCCATGCATAAGCAGCAATTTCTTCTATGCTAAAAAAAGCATTAATGATTAAAAATACTATACTTCCTAACAAAATTCCTAAAGCCATAGCTGAATTTAAACAGCTTAAAAAGAAAGCTTTTTGTTTTTCTTGACAATACTCTCTTACAAAAACCCAAGCTCCAGGCAATTCTCCACCTATAGCTATGCCTTGAAAAATTCTTATAAGTATCAATAAAACAGGAGCTAAAAACCCAAGAGTTTCATAACCTGGAATAAAAGCTAAGACAAAGGTAGGAAGAACCATTAGTAAAATACTTAGCATAAACATATTTTTACGCCCAAATTTATCTCCAAAATGTGCCATAACTATACCACCTAAAGGACGTGCTAAATATCCAGCTGCAAATACTCCATAAGTATTTAATAAAGCCCAAAATTCACTCATATCTTTAGGAAAAAAACATTGGCTATATATTCAGCAAAAAATACAAAAATAATAAAATCATAAAATTCTAAAGTTCCTCCTAGTGAAGAAAGTCCTAAGATCTTAATTTCCTTTGTTCCAAATTTTGATTTTCTCATTGATTAATTACCTTAAATTTTAAAAACATTGTTTTTATTATACTATAATCATTTCCAAAATATTATCTAAAAAATTTAAGGATAAATATGTTTAATTTTATAACCGCTCTTTTAAAAACCAATCTTTATTTTTTAGAAGAAAAAACCATAAGCAAAAGTTCAAATCAAACCCATATAATCTCACTTAAACAATCTGATGATGAATTTTTAAATTTATTATTTTCTTTTTTAGTGCCACAAAGCGATGAAGATAAGAATTTTATAGAAAAAACTCGCACAAAAATCAAAAGAAATGAGCATAATATTGCTCTGATAAAAAATCCAAATTTTAATGCTTTAATAGACACAGGGTTTTTAGATACTATTGATACATTAAAAGAAAAATTACATATCCACAAAACCGATTTTAAAGATATCACTCATATTATCTTAACACACGCACATCCTGATCATATAGGTGCTTTAATGAGCGAAGAAAATCTTTTTCCAAAAGCTCAAATTTTAATCGATAAAAAAGAATATGATTTTTGGATCAAAAGCGATAGACAAGAAATTAAAAACACCTTGCTTAAACTTAAAAATATAGAATTTATTAACCACTCTAAAGATTTAATCTTTCAAAATTCAGGCATTAAAGCCATACCTGCTTATGGACATACCCCAGGACAAAATGCTATAATAATTGATGATAAAATAGTCTTTTGGGGAGATTTACTTCATCTTTATGATATACAAATTCCAAAACCTAAAATCGCTATAAAATTTGATATAGATCAAAATGAGGCTATACAAACAAGGGAAAAACTACTTAAAGAATTTAAAGAAAGAAAACTCAAAGTTATAGGGACTCATGCATCTTTTATCGAACCTAAATTTTTAGATTAATTACTTAAAAATTACTAAAAATTAAGTAAAAATTTTAATAATTTTTGCTAAAATTATAGCCTTTTTATTTCATGAAAGGAGAAAATTTTGGCAAAAGATGATGTAATTGAAATTGATGGCACCGTACTTGAAGCATTGCCTAATGCAAATTTCAAGGTTGAACTTGACAACAAACATGTAATTTTATGTCATATTGCAGGAAAAATGCGTATGCATTATATAAGAATAATGCCAGGTGATAAAGTAAAAGTAGAACTTACACCTTATAGCCTTGATAAAGGGCGTATAACTTTTAGATATAAATAATCTAAGTTATTTAAAAGCTAATTTTAGATAAAATTAGAGTTTTTACGACAAATTACATCGAACTATATGAAGAAGTATTTTTAAAATCCACCACTTATTTTGAAAATAGTTGGTTATTCATAAAACCTGATGTAGTCGTAAATCAAGTGGAATTCATTCAAGGAGACGCTCATGAAAGTGAGACCATCGGTTAAAAAGATGTGCGACAAGTGCAAAGTAGTTCGCCGTAAAGGCGTGGTTCGCATTATTTGCGAAAATCCAAAACATAAACAAAGACAAGGATAAACATGGCTCGTATTGCAGGTGTGGATTTACCAAAGAAAAAAAGAATTGAGTATGGACTAACCTATATTTATGGTATAGGACTTTTCACTTCAAGAAAAATTCTAGATAAAGTAGGAATTTCTTATGATAAAAGAGTTCATGAGTTAAGTGAAGATGAAGCAGCAGCTATCCGTAAAGAAATTCAAGAAAACTATATGGTTGAAGGGGATTTGAGAAAACAAGTTGCTATGGATATTAAAGCACTTATGGATTTAGGAAGCTTTAGAGGTTTAAGACACAGAAAAGGCTTACCAGTTCGCGGACAAAAAACAAAAACAAACGCAAGAACTAGAAAAGGTAAGAGAAAAACTGTTGGTGCAAAATCATAAGGATAAATCATGGCAAAAAGAAAAATCGTAAAGAAAAAAGTAGTTAAAAAAAATATAGCAAAAGGTATTGTTTATATCAGTGCGACTTTTAACAATACTATGGTTACAGTAACTGATGAAATGGGAAATGCTATCGCTTGGAGTAGTGCAGGTGGTTTGGGATTTAAAGGTTCTAAAAAATCAACTCCTTATGCAGCACAACAAGCAGTAGAAGACGCTTTAAATAAAGCAAAAGAACACGGAATTAAAGAAGTAGGCATTAAAGTACAAGGACCAGGAAGCGGTAGAGAAACTGCTGTTAAGAGTGTAGGTGCTATGGAAGGAATCAAAGTAACTTTCTTAAAAGATATCACTCCATTAGCTCACAATGGTTGCAGACCGCCTAAGCGTCGTCGTGTCTAAGATATAAGAAAAATTTAGGAGAATATTATGGCAAGATATAGAGGACCAGTAGAAAAATTAGAAAGACGCTTTGGTGTTAGCTTAGCATTAAAAGGAGAAAGAAGACTAGCTGGCAAAAGTGCACTAGATAAACGCCCTTATGCACCAGGACAACACGGAGCAAGAAAAGGTAAAATTAGTGAGTATGGACTTCAATTAAGAGAAAAACAAAAAGCTAAATTTATGTATGGAGTAAGCGAAAAGCAATTCCGTCGTTTATTTGCTGAAGCAGCAAGAAGAGAAGGAAATACAGGGGTATTACTTATCCAACTTTTAGAACAAAGATTAGACAATGTAGTATATAGAATGGGTTTTGCTACAACACGTCGTTTTGCAAGACAACTTGTAACACATGGACATGTTTTAGTAAATGGTAAAAGAGTGGATATTCCTAGCTTTAGAGTAGAAGCAGGTGCTAAAATCGAAATCATCGAAAAAAGCAAAAACAATCCTCAAATTACAAGAGCTATCGAACTTACAGCACAAACTGGAATCGTTGCTTGGGTTGATGTTGAAAAAGATAAGAGATTTGGAATTTTCACAAGAAAACCTGAGAGAGAAGAAGTTGTCATTCCGGTTGAGGAAAGATTTATCGTTGAGCTTTACTCTAAGTAATAGGGGCTAAATATGAGAAATATTACAACATCTGCTTATACGCCAACAGAATTTACAATAGAAAACATTAGTGATACTGTGGCTAAAATCAGTGCTTGGCCTTTTGAGATCGGCTATGGAATCACCCTAGCCCATCCTTTACGCCGTTTGCTTTACACTAGCACCATAGGATATGCTCCAACTGCGATCCATATTGATGGCGTAGCTCATGAATTTGATAGCATGCGTGGTATGCTTGAAGATGTAGCACTTTTTATCATTAATCTAAAAAAACTACGCTTTAAAATTAAAGGCGAATCAAATAAAGAAATAGTAGAATTTAGCTTTAAAGGCTCAAAAGAAATTTACGGCAAAGATCTAAATAATGATCAAGTAGAAGTAGTAAATAAAGACGCCTATCTAGCAACAATTAACGAAGATGCTGAACTCAAATTCACATTGATCGTTGAAAAAGGTATTGGCTATGTACCAAGCGAAGAAATTAAAGAGCTTATAAATGATCCTAAATTTATAGCTTTAGATGCTTTCTTTACACCTGTAAGAGAAGCAACCTATGATATTGAAAAAGTTTTATTTGAAGATAATCCTGATTATGAAAAAGTGGTTTTAACCGTAACAACTGATGGACAAATCACTCCAAATGAAGCTTTTCAAAATGCTCTAGAAGCTATGTATAAACAATTATCAGTATTTGATAAAATTACCAATGTTAGAAGTGTAATTAAAAATCAAGCAACAAGCAATGAACTAGAAAATACTAAATTATTGCAAAACATTACAGATTTAAATTTAAGTGCTAGAAGTTATAATTGTCTTGAAAAAGCACGAGTGGTTTACATAGGCGAGCTTGCTTTGATGAGTGTAAGTGAACTTGCAGGGCTTAAAAATTTAGGTAAAAAATCTCTTGATGAAATTAAAAACATCATGGAAAGCATAGGTTTTCCTGTGGGAACTTCTAAGCTTAGCGATAATAAAGAAATACTTAAAAATAAAATCGCAGAATTAAAAGCACAAAACGAAGGATAAAGAATGAGACATAAACATGGATATAGAAAACTTGGCAGAACTTCATCTCATCGTGCTGCCTTATTAAAAAATTTAACTATAGCTTTAGTAAATAGCGGAAAAATCGAAACTACTCTACCAAAAGCTAAAGAATTAAGAGGTTATGTAGAAAGATTGATTACTAGAGCAAGACTTGGAGATTTTAACGCTCATAGAGCAGTTTTTGCTTTATTACAAGATAAAAACGCTACTAATAAATTAGTAACTGAAATTGCTCCAAAATTCAAAGATCGCAATGGTGGATATACAAGAATCATCAAAACAAGAATTCGCCGTGGTGATGCTGCTGAAATGGCTTTCATCGAATTTGTAGCTTAATCAAATCCTAGCTTTTGCTAGGATTAATACTTCAATTAAATACCCTAAAAATAAAAAGTTTTAAATAATTATTTTAAATAAAATTAAATTTATTTATTTTTCAAAACCCTTGCTAAAAATTCAACTACTTATGCTAATATAAGTTTTTAATTTTTAATTTCAAGGATATGTTATGCAAGAAAACACTCGTTTACGTATTGCGATACAAAAATCAGGTAGACTTTCAAAAGAATCCATAGAGCTTCTTTCAGAATGTGGTGTTAAAATGCATATCCATGAACAAAGTTTGATCGCTTTTTCTACAAATTTACCTATAGACATTTTACGCGTTAGAGATGATGATATTCCAGGGCTTATTTTTGATGGGGTTGTAGATTTAGGCATTATAGGGGAAAATGTTTTAGAAGAAAATGAACTTGAACGCCAGTCTTTGGGAGAAAATCCAAGTTATAAGCTTTTAAAAAAGCTAGATTTTGGATATTGTCGTCTTTCTCTTGCCTTACCTCAAGAAAAAAAATTTCAAAATTTGAAAGATTTTGAAGGCTTAAGGATAGCTACTTCTTATCCACAACTTTTAAAGCGTTTTATGAAAGAAAATGGAATCAATTATAAAAATTGTATGCTTACAGGTTCTGTTGAAGTAGCCCCTAGGGCAAATTTAGCCGATGCAATTTGCGATCTTGTTTCAAGTGGAGCAACTTTACAAGCAAATAATCTTAAAGAAGTTAAAGTCATTTATGAATCTCGTGCTTGTTTGATTCAAAAAGAAAATGCATTAAGTAAAGAAAAACAAGCCTTAGTGGATAAAATTATGTTGCGTGTAGCAGGAGTAATGCAAGCAAGAGAATCTAAATACATTATGCTTCATGCTCCAAAAGAAAAGCTTGATAAAATTCAAGCTCTCCTTCCAGGAGTTGAAAGACCGACTATCTTACCTTTAGCACACGATGAAAAAAATGTAGCTTTACATATGGTAAGTAAAGAAAATCTTTTTTGGGAAACTATGGAGGCTTTAAAAGAAGAAGGTGCGAGTTCGATTTTAGTTCTGCCTATAGAAAAAATGTTAAAGTGAGTAAAAAATGCAAATTTTAGTATATGATAATTTAGATGAAAAACAAAAAGAAGAAGCGTTAAAACGCCCTGCTATAAGCGCGAAGGATGAAATTTCAAAAATAGTAAGTTCTATCATTAAAGAAGTGCAAGAAAAAGGCGATGAAGCTTTGATAGAACAAGCTTTAAAATTTGATAAGGCTGAAATTTCTAATATTAAAATCACTCAAGAAGAAATTACTCAAGCAAGCAATCGTTTGGATAAAGATTTGCAAGATGCTATTTTAGTAGCTTATGAAAATATCAAAAAATTCCACGAAGCCCAAATCCCGCATGAAATCGCTCTTGAAACTACAAAAGGCGTTAAATGTGAAGTTTTAACACGCCCCATAGAAAAAGTAGGGCTTTACATACCAGGGGGTTTGGCGCCTTTGTTTTCAACGGTTTTAATGTTAGCTATCCCTGCAAAAATTGCAGGTTGTGAAAAAATCGTTTTAGCAAGTCCTGCAAAAATCAATGATGCCGTGCTTTTTTGTGCCAAGCTTTGTGGCGTGGATGAAATTTATCAAATGGGCGGTGCAGGAGCTATAGCAGCTTTGGCTTACGGTACGCAAAGTGTTTTAAAGGTGGATAAAATTTTTGGCCCAGGAAATGCCTTTGTAACCGAAGCAAAACGCCAAGTAAGTAGTGATATAAACGGAGCAGCTATTGATATGCAAGCAGGACCTAGTGAAGTTTTAGTCATAGCTGATGATTTAGCTAATGAAAAATTTGTAGCTAGTGATTTGCTTTCACAAGCTGAACATGGTGCAGATTCTCAAGTGATTTTAGTGTGTTTAAGTCAAGATTTTGCTAAAAAAGCAAGTGATGAAGTCCAAAGTCAATTAGAACTTTTGCCTCGCAAAGAACTTGCAAGCAAAAGCATTGCTAATTCACGCATTATCATAGCTAAAGATTTAAATCAAGCCTTAGAAATTTCAAATCTTTACGCCCCTGAACATTTGATCATACAAACTCAAAATCCACGAGAACTTTTAAAAGGTGTAAAACACGCAGGATCAGTATTTTTAGGAGCTTATTCCCCAGAGTCTATGGGTGATTATGCAAGTGGGACAAATCATGTTTTACCTACTTATGGACTTACTAAAATGCATTCTAGTTTAGGTTTGGCAGATTTTGGTAAAAGAATGACCGTTCAAGAGTTAAGTAAAGAAGGTTTTTTAGCTTTAGGTAAAAGTGTTGAAATTTTAGCACAAAATGAGCATTTAGATGCGCACAAAAATGCAGTAACTTTTCGTTTAGAGAGCTTAAAATGAGTCAAAAAATCCTTTTTATAGATAGAGATGGCACTTTAATAGAGGAGCCAAAAAGCGATTTTCAAATCGATACTCTTGAAAAATTGCGTTTTGAAAAAGATGCTATTCCCACTCTTTTAAAACTAAAAAAATTTGGATTTAAATTTGTTATGGTAAGCAATCAAGACGGTCTTGGAACACCAAGTTTTCCAAAGGAAAATTTTGAAATCGCTCATGAAAAAATGCTTGATATTTTAAAAAGTTGCGGTATAGAATTTCAAGATATTTTTATTTGTCCGCATTTTGAAAATGAAAATTGTGCTTGCAGAAAACCTAAAACCGCTATGTTAGAAGAGTATATCAAACACGAACTTTATGATAAGGAGCAAAGTTTTGTTATAGGAGATCGTGAGAGTGATATGATCTTGGCTTCAAATTTAGGCGTGCGTGGTTTAAAATACGGCGAACTTTCTTGGAAAGAAATAGAAAATGAAATTTTAAGTTCTTTTAGAAGCGCGAGTTATCAAAGAACTACTAAAGAAACAGATATAAAAGTAAAAGTGTGCTTAAATGGGGGCAAGGTTAGCATTAAAACAGGCATTGATTTTTTTGATCACATGTTAGAGCAAATCGCTGTACATGGAGGTATAGGGCTTGAAATTTCTTGTAAAGGAGATTTGGAAATCGATGAGCATCATAGCGTTGAAGATGTAGCCTTAGCACTTGGAGCTTGTATCAAAAAAGCTTTAGGGGATAAAATCGGCATTGCAAGATATGGTTTTGCTTTACCTATGGATGAGTGTTTGGCAAGTTGTGCGATGGATTTTTGCAATCGTCCCCATTTAGTCTATAAAGCCAAATTTAAAAAATCTCATTTAGGAGCTTTAAGCACAGAAATGATCGAGCACTTTTTTTATTCTTTAAGCTATGCTATGGGCGTGAGTTTGCATTTAAAAGTTAAAGGCAAAAACGATCATCATAAAGCCGAAGGGCTTTTTAAAGCCTTTGCAAAAGCTTTGAAAATGGCAGTAAAAATAGAAAGTGAAAATTTAGCCAGCTCTAAAGGAGTGATATGAAAATCATCATCATCGATACAGCCTGTGCGAATTTAGCATCTTTGAAATTTTGTCTAGATAGATTAGGTTTTAATGCAACTATCAGTAGGGATTTAAAAGAACTTGAAAGTGCGGATAAGCTTTTTTTACCTGGAGTGGGTACCGCAAAAGAAGCAATGAAAAATTTAGAACAATTTAATCTTATTGATTTTATTCAAAATACCAAAAAACCTTTGCTTGGTATTTGTTTAGGTATGCAAATTTTAGGAAATTTTTCTGAAGAATTAAATCAAGAAACCTTAAAACTCATAGATTTTACAACTCAAAAATTTAAAGCTAAAGAAGGCTTTACTTTTCCACATATGGGATGGAATGAAGTTTATAGCTCTCATGCTTTGTTTAAAGGCTTAGAAGGGGCTTATTTTTATTTTGTGCATAGTTATTGTGTAGGACTTGGGAAATACACTATAGCAGATTGTGAGTATTCGCAAAAATTTAGCGCAAGCGTAATGAAAGATAATTTTTACGGGGTGCAATTTCACCCTGAAAGAAGCAGTGAAGCGGGGGAAATTTTAATTTCAAATTTTATTAAGGATATAGGATGACTCAAATCATACCCGCACTTGATCTTATAGATGGCGAAGTGGTGCGTCTTGTAAAAGGGGATTACGAACAAAAAAAAGTATATAAATACAATCCCTTAAAGAAATTTAAAGAATACGAAAAAGCAGGAGCGAAAGAACTTCATCTTGTAGATCTTACAGGTGCAAAAGATCCTAGCAAAAGACAACTTGCTTTGATAGAAAAATTAGCTAAAGAAGTCAGTGTCAATTTACAAGTAGGTGGAGGCATACGCTCTAAAGAAGAAGTTAAAGCTTTGCTTGATTGTGGAGTAAAAAGAGTGGTTATAGGATCTATGGCAATTAAAGATGCGACTTTATGTCTTGAAATTTTAAAAGAATTTGGTAGCGAAGCTATAGTTTTAGCCTTAGATACGATTTTAAAAGAAGATTATGTTGTGGCTGTAAATGCTTGGCAAGAAACAAGCGATAAAAAGCTTATGGAAGTTTTAGATTTTTATAGCAATAAAGGCTTAAAACACATACTTTGCACAGATATTTCAAAAGATGGCACCATGCAAGGAGTAAATGTAAGACTTTACAAACTTATCCATGAAATTTTTCCTCATATTTGCATTCAGGCAAGTGGTGGAGTAGCGAGCTTAAAAGACCTTGAAAACTTAAAAGGAATTTGTAGTGGGGTTATCGTAGGAAAAGCTTTATTAGACGGAGTTTTTAGTGTAGAAGAAGGGATAAGATGTCTAGCAAATTAAGCTACAAAGAACTTGCTTTAGAAATTTTAAAACAAAGTGACAGACCTTTAAGTGTTAATGAAATTTGGCAAAAAGCTCTTGAAAAAGGCTTAGATAAAAAGCTTTCTAGTATAGGGCAAACTCCAATTGCTACTTTAGGAGCTAGAATATATGTGGATATAAAAGAATTACAACACAATTCTTTATTTATTAAAGCTTCCCAAAAACCCAGAACTTTTTGGTTAAAAGAAAGAGAAAATGAACTTTTAAAACTTGATAATAAAAATGAAATTACCAATGAAAAACAAGAAAAAAATAAATTTCATGAAAGAGATTTACACCCCTTGCTTGTAAAATTTTTATATGAAAATTTAGATTTTAATTTAAATTGCAAAACAATTTACCACGAACAAAGCAAAAAGGGTAAGGGCGGGGAAGATAAGTGGAATTATCCTGATATTATAGGGGTTTATTTTCCTTATGATGATTATGAAAAAGAAACCATAACACTTTTAGAAAATATCAAACAAAACAGCTATAAACTTTTTTCTTTTGAACTTAAAATTGCTTTAAATTTTTCAAATTTAAAAGAATGCTATTTTCAAGCTGTAAGTAATTCTAGCTGGGCAAATGAAGGCTATTTGGTTGTTTTACAAGAAATTGATAGCGAAGTTTTAAGCGAGTTAAGACGCTTAAATCAAAGTTTTGGCATAGGAGTGATAAAACTTGAAAAAGATATTTCAAATTCTCAAATTTTAATTAGTGCAAAAGAAAAAGAACTTGATATTCAAACACTAAATATGCTGATCAATAAAAATCCAAATTTTAAAGAATTTATTGATGATATAAACAAACAAATTAAAGTGGGCAAAGAAGCAAAAATTCAAGCTAATTTTGATGAAATTAAAAGCGATGAAGAAATGGAAAAATATCTTAAAGAAAAATGTATTTTGGAGAAATAAATGCTTACAAAACGCATAATTGCATGTTTAGATGTCAAAGATGGCAGAGTAGTAAAAGGAACACAATTTAAAAACCATAAAGATATGGGAGATATCATAGAGCTTGCTAGGTATTATTCTCAAAATGGTATTGATGAGCTTGTTTTTTATGATATTGCTGCAAGTGCTAGAAAAGAACGCATATCAAGAGAATGGGTAAGTGAAGTAGCAAAAAATATCAATATTCCTTTTTGTGTTGCAGGGGGTATTAAAAGCGAAGAAGATGCGGCTGAACTTTTAGCTAATGGGGCAGATAAAATTTCTATCAATTCTCCTGCTTTAAATAATCCAAGCCTAATCACACGCCTTGCTAAAAGCTTTGGCGTGCAATGCGTAGTAGTAGGGATTGATAGTTTTAAAGATGAAAATGGAAATTTAAAAGTATTTCAATACACAGGGGATGAAAAAACAAGTAAACATAGTGGAAAAAGCACTTTAGAATGGGTTAAAAAAGTGCAAGATCTAGGTGCAGGCGAAATTGTTTTAAATATGATGAATCAAGATGGTGTTAAAAATGGCTATGATTTAGAACAATTAGAAGCTGTATATAAAATTTGTAAAGTACCTTTGATCGCAAGTGGGGGAGCGGGAAAAATGGAACATTTTTTAGAAGCTTTTAAACTAGGTATAGATGGGGCTTTAGCTGCTTCTGTTTTTCATCAAAAACTTATAGACATTAAAGAATTAAAAATTTATCTTAAAAATCAAGGCTTAAGTATAAGGATATAATATGCAAAATTTCAAAGAACTTAATGAAAAAATCGCTTGGCAAAAAGTGGATAATCTTTTACCTGTCATCATCCAAGATGCAAAAACTTGCGAAGTTTTAATGCTAGGCTTTATGAATAATGAAGCCTTAGAAAAAAGCTTAGAAAGTGGCAAAGTAGTCTTTTTTTCACGCACAAAACAGCGTCTTTGGATGAAGGGTGAAGAAAGTGGAAATTTCTTAAATATCATAGATTTAAGCTTAGATTGTGATAATGACACGCTTTTAATTTTAGCAAATCCTGTAGGGCCTACTTGTCATACGGGCGATATTTCTTGTTTTGAAAAAATTTCTAAAAATGCAGATTTTGTTTTTCTAGCCAGACTTGAAAAACTTATTAATGCACGCAAAAATGCCGATGAAAATACTTCTTATACAGCAAAACTTTTCAAAAGTGGTACAAAACGCATCGCACAAAAAGTTGGTGAAGAAGGCGTAGAAACAGCTTTAGCAGCGACAGTAAAAGATAAAGAAGAGCTTATTTGTGAAGCAGCGGATTTAATGTATCATTTAAGTGTTTTACTTGCAGATGCAAATCTTAGTTTCTCAGATGTGATTTCAAAATTAAAAGAAAGACATAAAGCTTAAAGCTTTATGTAAAATAAATTTATATCAATGCAAGGCTTCATTAAGTTTGACTGCTTTTTTATTTAAAGCTACTATCATAGCACCACTTATAGAATCTTGACGGAAATGTAGCCCATTTAAACCTTTAAGCTCTAAGCCTTTGTAAATTTCTTTATCAAAATTAAAATAAGGATTAAGTTTAGCAAGTTCTTCGGCATCTTTGAGTAAAAATTTCGTTCCTTCTAACACCGCAATACCTGCATCAACTATACAATTATCCCCTAAAGGAATTCCTGTAACTGAATTAGCTCCTAAAAGACAAGCCTTACCTACACTTATAGCATTGCCACTTGTTCCACTTAAAACACCTAAAATCGAAGCTCCACCACCTACATCAGAACCTTCTCCTACTATAGCACTTGAGCTAATACGCCCTTCAACCATACAAGCTCCTGTTGTGCCTGCATTAAAATTCACATAACTTGCCCCTGGCATGATGGTTGTTCCTGCTGCTAAAGATGCACCCATTCTTACTTTGGAACTTTCTAAAATTCTTGTATTATCCTCAGGGATAATATGCGATAAAAATCTTGGGAATTTATCAACAAAATCGATTTTTGGATATTGATTGCTCATTTTTAAACGCATTTCATTTGCTCTTAAATACTCAAGCTCGATAGGCTTATCATCACTCCAAGCTACATTGCTTAAAAGTCCAAAAGCTCCATTTAGATTGATACTTCTTAAAGGTACTTTTTTAGTAGAAAGCAAATAAAGTTTTAGATAAACACTTTCTACACTTAAAGGTTCTTTATCTTCAAAAAGACAAACAAAAGCAAACTCATCGTCTTTAAATTTATCTTTGATAATCTTTAATAAATCAATATTTTGATGCCCTTCTTCTTCTAAAAAAGGTTTAAAACAAGAAAGTGCAAAATCAATATCTTCTAATTTTAAAGTTTGCACAAACTCACTCGCATTAAAATCAATCTCCACGCCCCTTTGCATAAAAGCTTCAAGCATGATTGCTGCTGAGCCAAAATTTTGCTCGTAATTAATCAAAGCAAAACTTGCTTGCAAGATTTTATTTTTATTTAGCTGTCCTCTATCAAGCCTTGCTATACCAAAAGCTTTAGGTTTTTTATAACCACTTTTTTGCTCGATTTGTTTGATTAAAAGTAAAAAATCTTCTTTAGTATTAATCATTTTCTTTTCCTTATCCACTTAATTTTTAATGCGAACACGCACTTTTTCCATTCATCACAGGTTGTATAGCAGAATTATCCGCACCACCTTCATTGTTAATCTTTTCTATAAAACTCCAAATTTTTTCGGCCGCCATTAAATAACGCCTTGAACTCACACTTTCAGGGTGATAAAAACTCACAGGCTTGCCTTCATCTCCACCTTCTCTTACTATCATTTCTATAGGAATTTGTGCTAAAACTTCACTTTTATAGGCTTTTGCCATATCTTCAGCTGTTCCTTTACCAAAAATATCATACTCTTTACCATTATCAGGACATAAAAATCCACTCATATTTTCAATCACACCCGCTATAGGAATATGAAGTTTATTAAACATATCTAAAGCTCTTTTGCTATCGTCTAAAGATACGGTTTGAGGCGTGCTTACACAAACTCCTGCAGTAATAGGAATACTTTGCGCAGAAGTAATTTGTGCATCGCCTGTTCCTGGAGGCATATCTAAAAACAATACATCAAGTTCAGGCCAAATCACATCAGCTAAAAGTTGCTCGATTGCTTTCATAATCATAGCTCCACGCCACATAAGACCTTGACCCTCTTCGATCAAAACCCCCATACTCATCATATAAACACCATGAGTTAAAATAGGCTTTAATCTCTGCCCTACTACTTCAGGCTGAGTTTTGGTTTCTCCTAGCATTCTTGGAATATTTGGCCCATAAATATCCGCGTCTAAAATCCCTACTCTTTTTCCCATTTTAGCCATGGAAATTGCTAAATTTACTGTAGTTGTAGATTTACCCACACCACCTTTTCCACTTGAAACCATGATGAAATTTTTTACTTGTGGAGCGATATTTTTTCCACTTCTTGAATTACTTTTTTCTTCAGGAATTTTTGGAGTGATGATATTAAGTTCGATATTTTTTAAAGCCAAACTCGATAAAGCTTCAGTAGCATTTTTACGAATTTCATTAGCTACTTCAGGATTTGCTGAAACGATTTCTACATCAATGAATACACCATCATCTTGAATTTTAATATCTTTTACAAAGTTAAAACTCACTATATCCTTTTCAAAACCAGGATATTTTACAGTTTTTAATTTCTCTAAAATTTGTTCTTTCATATTTTTTCCTTGTCTTTTAAAAAAATCAATTTTACTAATAAAATGATAAAATTTAGCTTTTTATAAGTGTATAATATGGTAACATTATAAAAACCAACAATATTAAAAAGAGGAATGAAAAAATGAGTGAAATTAGCCTCATTATGTTAGCAGCTGGAAATTCTACTCGTTTTAACACAAAGGTAAAAAAACAATTTTTACGACTTGGAAATGACCCTCTTTGGCTTTATGCAACAAAAAATTTAAGCTCTTTTTATCCTTTTAAAAAAATAGTTGTTACCTCTAGTAATATCACTTATATGAAAAAATTTACTAAAAACTATGAATTCATAGAAGGTGGTGATACCAGAGCAGAATCCTTAAAAAAAGCCTTAGAGCTCATAGATAGCGAATTTGTTATGGTAAGTGATGTAGCAAGGGTATTGGTGAGTAAAAATTTGTTTGATCGTTTGATTGAAAATTTAGATAAAGCAGATTGTATTACCCCTGCTTTAAAAGTTGCAGATACAACACTCTTTGACAATGAAGCCTTGCAAAGAGAAAAAATCAAACTCATTCAAACCCCGCAAATTTCTAAAACCAAATTGCTTAAAAAAGCCTTGGATCAAAACCTAGAATTTACAGATGATAGCACAGCTATAGCTGCAATGGGTGGAAAAATTTGGTTTGTTGAAGGTGAAGAAAATGGAAGAAAACTAACCTTTAAAGAAGATCTTAAAAAACTTGATTTGCCTACACCTAGCTTTGAAATTTTTACTGGCAATGGTTTTGATGTGCATGAATTTGGAGAGAATCGCCCTTTGCTTTTAGCAGGAGTGCAAATTCATCCTACTATGGGGCTTAAAGCACACAGCGATGGAGATGTTTTAGCTCACTCTTTAACCGATGCGATTTTAGGTGCTGCAGGACTTGGAGATATAGGAGAGCTTTATCCTGATACTGATATGAAATTTAAAAATGCCAACTCCATGGAGCTTTTAAAACAAGCTTATGATAAAGTCAGAGAAATAGGTTTTGAACTCATTAATATAGACATTTGCGTCATGGCACAAAGCCCTAAACTTAAAGACTTTAAACAAGCTATGCAAAGCAATATAGCTCATACCTTAGATTTAGATGAATTTAGAATCAATGTTAAAGCCACAACAACGGAAAAATTGGGTTTTATTGGAAGAAAAGAAGGTATGGCGGTGCTTAGTAGTGTAAATTTAAAATATTTTGATTGGACAAGATTATGAAAGTTTTAATTATTGAAAATGAAATTTATCTAGCGCAAAGCATTAGCATTAAACTAAGTGATGCTGGATATAGCTGTGAAATTATTAACTCGTTTGATGAATACAATGGTGAAAAATACTATGACATTATACTGCTTTCTACAAATACTAATAATTTTCTAAAAGCCGTAGGTCAATTTAAACATAGTATTATTATTTTGCTTATTTCTTATATAAGTACAGATACAGTTTCAAATCCTTTGAAATTAGGTGCTAGTGATTATATTCAAAAACCCTTTATGATAGAAGAGCTGATTAGAAAAATAAAGCATTATCAGGATTTTAGAAAACTTTCAATCCTTAATAAAGCTTATCAAAGCTATATCAAATCAAGATTAGAAACAATCAAAATTCCAGAGTATAATTATAAAAAATTAAAACTTCCATTGATATTAAAATCCAACAAGCAAAGCAGCGCTGATGCTTTTGTTTTTAATTATGCAAATGAATGTGACATTACTCTTTCTTTTATTGATTTAACATCTACAAATTCAGTTGAAAAAGCTATGAAACTTCCCACAGAAAATAATCTCTTATTTTTGAGTAATTTTCAAGCATTAAAAGTAACAGAAAAGGAAAAACTCCTAGATTTTATACAAAACAAAAATGTTATTTTGCATACCAATTCAAATACAGATGATTTAAAAATAAACTGCATTAATTTAAATGATAATGAAAAAAATATCAATAGCAATGAAATTTTAACTATAGATGAGTATGTAAAATATGTTATTATAAATTACCAAAATATATTTCCTGATACTGATCTTTCAAAAAAATTAGGCATTTCACGTAAATCTTTATGGGAAAAAAGGAAGAAATATGAAATCAGCAAGAAAAAATAAAAACATTACCATAGATCAAAATGAATTTGGCATCTTATCACTTATTAAAGAAGGTTTGCTAGGCACTTGCACTTATTTAATGAATGAAAAAGAAGTCAATGAAATCATTAAATCAGGAAAATTTAAAGGAGAAAGCTTTCCCTATCCCTTAAGCTTTGCACCAAAAAATGCCGAAGAAGCACTAAATGATATAAAATCTGGCGATAGAATCGATCTTATGCTAGATGAAAAAGTAGTAGGACATATAGATTTTAAAAGCCAATTTAAAAATAATAAAAATTTTTCTGATATTTTCAGTCCTAACACTTGCTCTTTAGAAGACATGGGAACAACTTGCATAAGTGGAAAAATAGAAATTTATAATTCTCAAATTGAAAAAATAAAAGAAAATTTTCAACAAATCAAAAACAATCTTAATGCACAAAAAATTACTGCTATAGTTTCAAGTTTTGATCCTTTGCATCGTGCCCATGAAAGAATGTTTCGTTGGACTATTGATAAAGCAGATTTAGTTGTAATTTTTCTTGTAGAATCTTTTGATGTAAATGGGTTTGAATTCGAACTTAAAGAAGCATATTTGAAAAAATTTATTCAAAACTATCTTCCACCGGATAGAATTTTCATTTTTCCATTAAAAAATATTAATATTTTTCACGCTCATTTAAATCCTGGCTTAGAAAGTATTATCGCAAAAAGTCTAGGTTGTACCAAACTAGTAGTAGGACAAAATCATACAGGACTTGGAATGTTTTATGATGATAACCAACCAAAAACCATACTTGATGATTTTTCCAAGGACTATGGCATAGAAGTGATCGTTTTGCCTGAATTTGTATTTTGCGATCAATGTCGCATGATTGTTAGCACAAGATCTTGCCCTCATGGTTGTCATCACCATTTGCACTATAATTCTCAGTCTTTAAAAGATTTACTAAGAGCGGGTATCATTCCTCCAGCAATTTTCATGCGCAAGGAAGTATCTAGTGTTATTTTAACTTCTCTTTTTCCAAATAGATTAAAAAATATGCAAAAAATTTATAATGAGCTTTTTCCAACTGATGGAATTTTAGAATACAAAAATGATGAAGAATTTTATCAAAAACTTTTAGAAATTCATCAAATGTCTTATATGGTGTAATAAAATGCAAAAATTATTTTTAACTTTTTTTTATTCAGGTTCTGTAAAAAAGGCAAGTGGGACTTTTGGTACTATCGCTGCTTTAATACCTGCTTTTTTTATACTTAAATATCTCGGGATTAATACTTTGTTTTTACTAAGCATTTTAATTTTTGTTGCAAGTATTCGTGTTATAGATGATTATGAAAAAAAAACAGGAATTCACGATGACAAACACATAGTTATCGATGAGGTTGCTGGAGTTTTTCTTGCTTGTGCTATTGCAGCAAGTGTTGAAAACTCGATAGTCAATTTTATTTTGGCTTTTGTTTTATTCAGACTCTTTGACATTACAAAACCTTCTATTATTGGTAAGATAGATAAAAAAGTCAAAGGCGGACTAGGTGTAATGCTTGATGATATGTTAGCAGGATTGTTTGCTGGACTTTTAAGTGCGGTAATTTATGGATTTTTACTTAAATTTAATTTAGTTTTTTGGGATATAAATTTAAAAGACTTATTTTGAAATTTTGCTTAAATTAATTAAATTTTAAATTTTATTCTTATATAATTTAGTCTTTAATTTCAAAAAAGGAAAATATAAATGGCAAACCATAAATCTGCTGAAAAAAGAGCAAGACAAACTATTAAAAAAACAGAAAGAAATAGATTCTATAGAACAAGACTTAAAAATATAACTAAAGCCGTAAGAGAAGCTGCAGCAAATGGAGATAAAAATGCTGCTAATGAAGCTTTAAAAGTAGCTAATAAAAGCATTCATGCTATGGTAAGTCGCGGTTTCATTAAAAAACAAACTGCTTCTCGCCGTGTAAGCCGCTTAGCCCTTTTAGTAAATAAAATCGCATAATTTTCTATATATTTTTAATGTTAGCTAGCAAACTAGATCCTTTTTTAAAACGCTTTGAAGAGTTAAATTCTCTTCTTAGCAGTTCTGATATAATCAACGATATCAGTAAAATGACTACACTCTCTAAAGAACAAAAAAATTTAGAACCTATCGTTTTAAAAGCTAAAGAGTATTTAAAAACTTTAGACAATATAGAAGAAAATAAAGCTTTGCTAAACGATCCAGAACTTGGGGAACTTGCGAAAGAAGAACTAAAAACTTTAGAAGAATTAAAACCAAAGCTTGAAGAAGAGATTAAAATTTTACTTCTTCCTAAGGATCCCAATGATGAAAGAAATATTTTTCTTGAAATTCGTGCAGGCGCAGGTGGCGATGAGGCATCTTTATTTGTAGGAGATCTTGTAAAAGCTTATGCAAGATATGCTGAAAATCGTGGCTATAAACTTGAGATTGTAAGTTCTAGTGAAGGAAGTGTAGGTGGATTTAAAGAAATCATCATGCTTATTAAAGGAACAGGAGCTTATTCAAGACTTAAATATGAAGGTGGAACGCACCGTGTTCAAAGAGTTCCTCAAACAGAATCCCAAGGACGCGTGCATACTTCTGCTATCACCGTGGCAGTAATGCCAGAAGTTGATGATATAGAAATCGAAATCAATCCAAACGATCTTAAAGTTGATGTTATGCGATCTTCAGGACATGGTGGACAAAGTGTAAATACTACTGATTCAGCTGTTCGTATCACTCATATCCCTACAGGTATAGTTGTAGTCAATCAAGATGGAAAAAGCCAACACAAAAATAAAGAAAGTGCGATGAAAGTCCTAAAAGCAAGGCTTTATGAAATGCAAGAGAGTGAAAGACTGGCAAAAGAAAGTGAAGCAAGAAAATCACAAGTAGGAAGCGGAGATAGAAGTGAACGCATTCGCACTTACAATTTTCCACAAAATCGTATCAGCGATCATAGAATAAATCTTACTTTATATCGCTTAGATGCCATTATGCAAGATGGGCTTTTTGATGAAATCATAGAACCTTTAATCACTCATCATCAAGCCCAAGCTTTACAAGAACAAAATTTATAAGATTTTATATAAATTAATGCTTATGTAGGAATTTATGTGGATTTCCACTAGCACCTACATGTGTAACATTTCCATTTTCTATATCATAAGCTTGACCAAAACCTTTTACAAAGCGTCCTTTTTTAAATTCAAGCTTTACTAGATGAAAATCAAGCATCTTGCGTATAGTTTTAATGCCTCCTTCTCCTCCGGTTTGTTTTTCAAACTCATCATAAATTTGATCAAATCTTTCACCTCTCTCTAAAAAGCTTGCATTTACTCTATAGCGCAATCTTTTGCGAAGTATCACAGAAGCGGCTTTACTCTCATCCTCTAAAAACATTATTTCTATATTGTTTGGATTTACTTTGATGTTGTTAAAATGTTCGCTTACTTCACTTATATAAATATAATTTCCCCATTGTGTGCTTACAAAAGGTGCATACGAGCAAACAACTTCTCCATTTGCATTTAAAGTTGCCAAAGCTACAGAATTAAAACTTAGCATAAATTCATTTAATTCTTTTTCTACGCCACTAAAATTTTGCTCGCTCTTTGCACTCATGCAAAAGGATATTATAGCATCTTTAATCGTGTTTTCATCGGCTTTTTTAGGAAATTCCACTCGTAAATTTTCTTTATCATTGTAAACAAGATCTAAGCCATTAAAATCAACACTTTTTAGAAAAACATCTTGTACTTGCTCAATACCACCAAATTTTTTACAAAGATCGACTAAATTTGATTTATGATGATCATTCATATGAGAAATAATGCTTTCAAAATTCATTTTTATCCTTTCTTGATTTTAAAATAAAATATTAAAAAAAATGGTATCAATTATCAAATTAAAAAGCACTTAAAATATATAAATTATCTATTTTAACAAAAATTTATACTAGATTAAGTTAATAAAGGATAAATTTATTTCTAAATTATTATGATATAAATTATCATTATTTATTTTATTTAAGGAGTAAAATTTGCACCCAAATAAAAAAGCTTTTAAATTATCTTTATTTGCATTATTGCTAATAACTAATTTAAATGCACAAGAATCAAATAAAGCTATCAATCTACAAAAAGTTGTTGTTAGTACAACAGGTTTTGAACAAGATGCGGATTCAAATTTACGCAATGTAATCAGCATAGAAGGCAAAGATCTACAAAATAAAGGTTATGTTTCTTTAGAACAAGCCTTAGAAAGAATTTCGGGCATTAGTTTTGTAAATTTTGGACTTGGACGCAATATAGATATGCGTGGACAAGGAAATAAATCCAATATAGCTGTAAAAGTTATGATTGATGGGCATGCTATTAATGTTCTTGATAATTCCCATGGTGTAACCCCACTAGATAGTATCAATTTAGATAATGTAGAACGCATAGAAATCATACCTGGGGGTGGATCTGTGCTTTATGGAAGTGGTACTAGAGGTGGCGTGATTAATATCATTACAAAAAAACAAAAATCAGATGCTTTTGCTATAAATTTAAAAAGCAGTGCTTATGATCATGGTGGACTAGGTGGAAATTTAGGTATCAATGGTGCCAAACAAATAAATGAAAATTTAGCTTTTAGCTTTGATATACAAAGTTTTAACCTTGATGGATATCAAGAAGGTTATAATGAAAAAGGTTATTTTATCAACACAAAAACCTATATTGATATCAATGATAATAGCGATTTAACTTTGGGTTATAATTATTTTAAAAGCAAAAATACCAGCAGTGGCTATCTAACAAAAGCACAAGCTCAAAGCGATCCAACCCAAAAAGGTAAGAGTGATAATATCACACAAATCAATCGCCCTGAAATTTCTTTGGATTATCATTACTATTTTGATGATATATGGGAATTTAACCTAGAAGCTTTTTGGCAAAATCAAAAGATCAATTATCTAAAAGATGTTTCTACAATGAGCTACATGAATATGAGTCTTCCTGTATATCAAAATGGAGGTGGTTTTGAAGACACGCTTACAGGGATAAGTTTAAAAAACAAACTAAATTATGCAAATAATTCTTATTTTATTTTTAGTTATGAATTTGCAAACCATGATGCAAAAAGAAAGAGTTTGGTGTATTATAGCGTTCCAAGTGTCATAAATTATCACAGGATGACAACTTTAATAGATATGACTAAACAAAGCCATTCTATTTTTGCTCTTGATTCTCATAATTTTAATGAATTTTTTACTTTATCCGGTGGAGCTAGATATGAATTTAGCTCTTATAATACCGATAGATCTTATAGAAATGAAATGAGTATGAACGGAAGACCCCCATCACCTACTATCATAGACTCAACAACACTTTTTGATACCAATAAAAACGCCAATAATTTTGCTTTTGAAATCACTCCAAATTTTAAATACTCAGACACAGGAAAGCTTTATATCAAATACGAAAGAGGTTTTGTCTCTCCAAGTCCAGCACAATTTGTCAACAAGGATAAAAATTCACAAAAGTATTATTCTGCAAATTTAAATCCTGAGATCTTTGATACCTTTGAACTAGGTATTGATGATTTTTGGTGGGATTTTTACGGCTTTAATCTAACTTTATTTTACACCCTAAGCAAAGATGAAATTTCTTATCTTGGAAACCCTCATTCTACTAGTGGATCTTGGTGGAAATATTATAATATAGATCAAACTCGCCGTTTAGGAGTAGAATTAAGCCTGAGTCAAAATTTTTTAGATGATGATTTAATCTTTAGAGAAAGTCTAACTTATCTTGATGCTAAAATTTCTAAAGGTGTTAATGACGGCATGAGAATTCCTTATGTTTCAAAAATCAAAGCCACAGCTGGGCTTGAATACGCTTGGAATAAAAATTTCTCAAATTTTATTGATTTAACCTATTTTTCTAGAGCAAAAGATGGTGGAACTATAGATGAAAATACAGGAAAAATGTCTAAAAATTCTTGGATAAGGGATTATTTTTTAACAGATATTGGCATGAAATATAATTATAAAAAATTACAAATTTTAGCAGGAATTCGCAATCTTTTCGATAAAAGATACTACACCTATCAAGACAGTATAAATGATCAATACCTAGTTGGAAATGGCAGAAACTACTATGTTGAATTTAAATACGCATTCTAAAATTTTAGTGATTATAGGGCTTTTGGTAGCTTATATAATCGCTTCTTTTACAGCACTTTGCTTAGGAGATGAGAATTTAAATCCAAAAGAGCTTTTTTCATATATCTTTAGCCAAGATGAAATTTTAAGACAAATAATCATAGATGGACGCTTACCACGGATTATAATGGCGATTTTAATCGGTATGCTTTTAGCTAGTAGTGGGGCTATCACTCAAAATGTATTTTCAAATCCTATAGCTGATCCTTATATCATAGGTATAGCTTCTGCGGCAACCTTTGGAGCGGTTTTGGCGTATTTGTTAAAATTGAATGATTATTATTATGGAATTTTAGGTTTTGTTTGCTCTGCCTTTTTTGCCCTAGGAGTTTTTAAAATTTCTTCTAAAGCTTCTATAGCAACTTTACTCATTATCGGCATAGCAGCTTCATCTTTTTTAGGGGCTTTCACTTCTTTTTTCACTTATCTTATAGGCGAGGATTCTTTTAAAATAGTCGCTTGGCTTATGGGAAATATAGGCAATGCTTCTTGGTTTCGTGTGGGAATTTTAATCTTGCCTTTAATTTTTTGTTTGTTTTATTTTTACGCTCATAAAAACGAATTAAACATACTTTTAAGCGGAGATGATGAAGCTAGAAATCTAGGGGTAAATGCTCAAAAATTAAAGATAAATTTACTCATTGTCTCATCCTTGGCTGTATCTTTTGCGGTTGCTTTTAGCGGACTTATAGGCTTTGTTGGACTCATCATTCCTCATACTATAAGACTTTTGCTTAAAAATTATAATAATGCCTTAGTTATCCCTTTATGTACAGCATTTGGAGGATTATTTTTACTTATTTGTGATACTTTAGCAAGAACTCTTTTAGCTCCTGTGCAAATTCCGATTGGAATTTTAACTGCATTTTTTGGAGCTCCTATTTTTTTATACTTGGCTTTAAGTGCTAGGAGATTTTTATAATGCTAAAAATACAAGATTTAAACTTTGCTTATCACCAAAAAGATTTACTAAAAAACATTCATTTAGAACTTAAAAATCAGGCTTTTATAGGAATTTTAGGGCCAAATGGCTCAGGTAAAAGCACTCTTTTAAAACTTATACTTAAAAATTTAAACCCAAATAAAGGAGAAATAAGTCTTTTTAACACAAATATCAAGGATTTTTCTCTTAAGGAATTTGCCAAAATTTGCGGCTTTGTGCCTCAAAAATCAGAATTAAACACCCCTTTAAAAGTCATAGATGTGCTTTTAATGAGTAAATATGCGAATTTAAAACACGCTTTTAGTTCTTATTCTAAAGAAGATATTTTAGAAATTAAAAAATTTGCTAAAGATTTAAGACTTGAAAATTTTCTAGAAAGAAGCATACTTTCTTTAAGCGGGGGTGAATTTCAAAGAATGCTTTTAGCAAGAGCTTTGCTTAAAAAGCCAAAAATTCTTTTTTTAGACGAACCCACTTCAGCCCTTGATTTAAACTATGCTATAGAACTTTTAAGCCTTTGTGAAAAACGAGTTAAAGAAAAAAATATTGCCGTTGTTGCTATCTTGCATGATTTAAATTTAGCTTCTATGTTTTGCGATAAAATCCTTTTTTTAAAAGAAGGGGAGATAAAGTATTTTGGAACAAGCAAAGAACTTTTTACTCAAGAAATTTTAAAAGAAATTTATGATTTAAACTGCGAGATTGTTTATAAAAATTCTAAACCTTATATTTTAGCTTTAAAGGAGAAAAAATGAAAAAAATTTAATTATTATGAGTTTGTTTTTAATCACACTAAATGCAAAAGAACGCCTTGTAGTGCTTGATCCTGCAAGCATAGAAACCCTTTTTATGCTTAAGGCTGAAGATCAAATCGTAGGCATTGCTACTTTACAACACTCAAATATTTATCCTAAAGATCAAACCTCAAAACTTACAAGCGTAGGCACTTTTTCAAATCCTTCGCTTGAAAAAATAGTAGCATTAAAACCAAGTTTGGTGATTTTAAGCTCTTATTCTTTAAATTTAGAAGAAGGACTTAAAAATTTTGGTATCAAAAGTATCAATTTAAAAGCCGAGCGTTTAGAAGATATAACAAAAAATATCACAACCTTAGGCCAAATCACCAAAAAAGAAAAAGAAGCAGAGCTTTTAAAACAAGAATTTAACCAAAAATTTAAAAAATTAAGCGATAAACCCCTAAATAAAAGTGCGATTTATCTTTATTCTAGCAACCCTTTAATGGCCTTTAATGATAATTCTTTAATAGCTGATATTTTAAGACTTATAGGGATTAAAAATTTAAGCCCGCAAAGTCAAATTTCAAGACTTGTTATATCAGCAGAATACATACTGAAACAAAATCCAGACATACTCATTCTTGGAATTAATGCTAAAAACAATCTTTTAGATACAAATGCTTTATTGAAAAATACCAAAGCAGTTAAAACAGGAAGTATTTATTTTAACAAAGATACACCTATATTATTACGTCTTAGTCCTAAGATAATAGATAGAATTCAAGAATTTAAAACAAAGCTAGAAAATAACAATTTTTAATCACCCAATCTTGCTTTAAAAAATTCGCAAGTTTGACAAAGTTTTTCTATGTGTTTATCTTCTTCAAAAGCTTTTTTCATCATCTTTATACGCGGTGATCTAAAAAGCTTATCAAAGTTATTTTCAAAAACATTTCCCAAGTTAATATCTGCTTTAGTATCCAAACAGCAAGGCACCAAACTTCCATCACTTAAAATCCCAATTTGCTCTTTTAAAGCATGACATTTTCCTTTTTTATAAAGGGGTTCATCTTTTAAATTTGGCCATTTAAAAAGTTTATTTTGATGAAGCAAAATATGTCTTTGCAAGCGATTTTTACTTAAGTTTGCATCGATCTTAGCTTCAAATTCTTTGGCTAAAAACTCATAAATTTTTAAATTTGACTTAGGTGCTTTAAAATTAGCATCTAAATTCCAAAGTCTTAGATTGATAAAAGAAAGGCTTTTTTGCTCTAAATGCTTTTTGCAAAGTTCTAAAATAGGCTTAAAATACTGTTCTAAAGAAATTTTGCTTTGACTTAAAAAAGACATTAAAGAAATATTGATTTGATGGATATTCTCATACCCTAACAATAAAGCTTGATTTTTAGAATTTAGATAAAAGCCACTTGTAGTGATTTCAAGTTTCATAGCTTCATCTTTTGCGATTTTTAGATAATTTTCCAAATTAGGTAAAAGCAAAGGATCGCCCAAAAGATGAAAGGTAAAAAGCTCGGCTTTATTAGAAATTTCATAAGCTAAGTTTTGAAATTTTTCTTCACTCATTACCCCGCGAATTCCTTTTTGAGAAGGACAAAAATCACATTTTAAACCACAAATATCGCTTAATTCTATATATATTTTTTTAAATTTCATTATATTTCCTAGAGTAAACATTTTACCAAAATTTATGAAATTTATTAAAATATGTAACATTTTTATCGATATTTTTATCTTTTTTATTTCTCTTCTTTATTTTTAAATATATTAAACAAAAATCACACTATACTTAAATAAAAATCTAAAATTAAGGAAGGGTTTATGCAAGAGCTTACTCGCACGAAAAAAATTCGCTCTATTATTGCTGCAAGTAGCGGAAATTTAGTAGAGTGGTTTGATTTTTATATCTATGCTTTTACAGCAACTTATTTTGCTCATACTTTTTCAACTTCAGATAATCCTGTTATGCAGCAAATCAATGCCTTTGGGGTTTTTGCAGCAGGATTTTTTATGCGTCCTATAGGCTCTTGGCTTTTTGGCTCTTTAGCTGATAAAGTAGGTCGTAAAAAATCTATGGTTATATCAGTGGTTTTAATGGCTTTAGGCTCTTTTATGATAGCAGCCTTACCAAGCAAAGATACAGTGGGCGATCTTGCTATTATCTTGCTTTTAATAGCAAGACTTATTCAAGGTCTTAGTGTAGGCGGGGAGTATGGCATAGCAGCTACTTATCTTTCAGAACTTGCTACGGAAGGAAAACGCGGTTTTTACTCATCTTTTCAGTATGTAACCCTAATAGGTGGTCAACTTTTGGCCGTTGCAAGCATTAGTATAATGTTTTTATTTTTTAGCATTGATGATATGAAAGATTATGCTTGGAGAATACTTTTTGTAATAGGCGGAATTTTAGCACTAGGCTCGCTTTTTGTAAGAAAAATGATGAATGAAAGTGCTACAAAACTTCACCAGCATGAAGATCGTGGTACTTTAAAAGCATTATGCAAATCTTGGAAACCTTTTTTAATGGTACTTGGGGTTACCTCTGGAGGTTCTTTAGCTTTTTACACCATTACAACTTATACTAAAACTTTTATGGAAAATACGGGTATGGATAAAATGCTTGTTAATAATCTTTTCTTAGGTGCTTTATTTATACTAATGATCATTCAACCTCTTTTTGGATATATAGGAGATAAAATAGGTCACAAACGATCTTTAATTGTATTTTGTATTTTGGCATTGGTAGGAATTTATCCTATTTTTTCACTTATAGCCAATAACGCACAAAATAATCCTTCTTTGACATTTATGTTGGTGGTATTATTGTTTGTTATTTTAAGTTTTTATACTTCAGTTGCTGGGATTTTTAAAGCAAAACTTTTTCCTGAACATGTAAGAGCTTTAGGGACAGGTTTGGGTTATGCTATTTCAAATGCTGTTTTTGGAGGATCTGCTCCTTGGGTTGCTTTACAATTTAAAAATGCAGGTATAGAAAATAGCTTTTTTATCTATGTAGCTATTTTTACAATCATCATGCTTATAGCTACTTTGTGTTTGCCTAAAAAATCAGAGCTTAATTAATTTTAACGCTTTTAAAGAAAGTGCCGAAAGTGCCGCACTTTCTAACTCTTTTAAGGTTTTAAATTCATAATTTTTATTTTCATTGTTTAAAATTTGATGATAAACCTTGATATTAAGTTTATACTTAGTATAGCTGTGCTTAAACTCCCCTACAAAACCCATATCTTTAGAAAGTTTATACTCTCCTTCTTTAAAAAAAGGAAAATTATACATACCCTTATAAAGCTTATCCTGGCTTTTCTGTATCGCAAATTTTTTATTAAATTCAAACAAAAAAAGATTTAAATTTAAACTCTCATAAAGTATTTTTTTAGCTCTTGGATAAAGCTCTGTATGAAATTTGCCTTGACAAAAATCATACAAAGGACAAATCCCACACTTTGCATTTTTACCCACACAAACCAAAGCCCCTATATCAAGCAAAGCTTGGTTGTGATCAAAGGCATGATTTAAATTTAAAAGCTCTTTAGCTCTTTTTTCAAGTTCTTTCATGCTAGGATTTTCCAAAGCAAAAAGACGAGAAAGCACACGGCGTATATTGCCATCAACAAAAGAAACCTTTTGATCGTAGCCAAAACAAGCTATAGCGCCTGCTGTATAAGCTCCTATACCACTTAATTTTTTTAGATCCTCAACATCTTTAGGTAATTTAGCCCCAAACTTATCCACGCATTCTAAAGCTGCCTTTTTTAAATTTCTAGCACGAGTGTAATAACCAAGTCCTTGCCAAGCCTTTAAAAGCTCGTCTTCATTAGCATTAGCCAAACTTTCTAAAGTAGGAAATTTTTGCAAAAAGGGGAAATAAAACCTTTCTAAAACTGATTTAACTTGAGTTTGCTGAAGCATAATTTCGCTGATATAAACCCCATAAGCTCTATCAATATGCTTTAAACTTTCATCACAATTTTGACTTTGTAAATTACGCCAAGGCAAAGTTTTGCGTCCATTTTTTTCATACCAAAGAAGTAAATTTTCTTGTAGTTTTTCAAGCTCTTTTTTTTGCATAAATGAGAGTATAACAAAAAATTTTAAAATTTTTTGCTAAAATTAGCTCAAATTAAATTATTAAGGATATCCATGTTAGCTTTTTTTAAAGGTTTAGGTATAGGTTTTTTATGTTTATTACTTTTTGTTGCAGGAGTAGTTTTTAATGTAGAATTTTTAGGCAAAAAAGACTCTAATCATGATTTATATTTTTCAAGAAATATAGAAGTAAGCAATACACTAAAACCCGATATTTTATATGCAAATATTAATTTTTGGGCAAATGAAAATTTAAGTTCAAAAATTACATTAGACAATAGTGAAAAAGCTGAAATCACAAATACTTTCAATCAAATTTTAGAACGCTCAAAAAAAGAAAATTTTTGTAGCGGAGGAAGTTTTTCTTTAGAACCTAATTTTTCCTACAAAGATGGTATACAAACTCCAAAAGGTCAAAGATTTGATGCGAATTTAGAATGTGAATTTAAAGAAAATCAACTTGCAGATTTTAACAAGCTTTTAAATGACATCAATTCTATCATAGCTAAAAATAATTTCATCAGCGTTTCAACACCAGCCATACAAACAAAATTTTCAAAAGATACACTAAACAACAACAAAGAAAATCTCTACAAAGAGCTTTTAAAAACATCATACGAATATGAAAAAACTTACTCTTTAGATCTTAATAAAACTTGTGTATTGAAAAATTTACAAGTAAATACAAATGCCAATATCGCACCTAGAATGTTAAATGCAAAATCTGACAATATAGAACTTTCATCTCCAATTATCAGCGAAAAAGAACAAATTTTAAGCGCGAAAGCTTTATTTATTTGCAAATAACTTATAGCAAAATAAACTCCTTTTAAGTTTATTTTGCTATACTTTTATCTTCAATTCTTTCAGAAATTTATGCGGGAATAGCTCAGGGGTAGAGCACAACCTTGCCAAGGTTGGGGTCGCGAGTTCGAATCTCGTTTCCCGCTCCATAATCACCCGCCCGGGTGGTGGAATTGGTAGACACAAGGGACTTAAAATCCCTCGGAATTTTTCTTCCGTGCCGGTTCAAGTCCGGCCTCGGGCACCACTTTTTAAACATTATCAGGGCGACATAGCCAAGCGGTAAGGCATGGGCCTGCAAAGCCTTGATCTCCGGTTCGAATCCGGATGTCGCCTCCAAAAGGCAAAACTTTACTTTATCGGGAGATGGCTGAGTGGTCGAAAGCGGCGGTCTTGAAAACCGTTGAGGGTCACACCTCCAGGGGTTCGAATCCCTTTCTCCCGGCCACCAAAACTTTCTAGTTTATCAAGCTTATATCATTCCTAATTTAAAGGATACTACAAATGAAAAATAATACTTCAGTCTTACTATTTTCGTTATATCCTAAAAAACTTAGAAAAACTATGGCTAATATAATTAAAAATAAGAAATACAAATGGAAAATTTAGAATTTGTTATCTTAAAACAAAAATATAAAATTTTAAAAATATGTCAAATTTTAAAATATAAGGTAGGCAAATGAAAGAATTTTATATGAATTTAGCCTTAAATGAGGCTTGGAAATATCAGTTTTTAACCTATCCAAATCCGGCCGTAGGCTGTGTAATCTTAGATAAAAATGAAAAAATTTTAGCCATAAAAGCTCATGAAAAAGCTGGATTGGCTCATGCAGAACTTAATGCCATAGCTCATGCTTTTAAAAGCTTAAGACCTGAAATTTCATTGCCTAAAGAAGCAAACGCCTTACATGAGTTTATTTGCAAAAACCATCAAGGTGTATTTAAAGATAGCATAGCTTTTGTCACACTTGAGCCTTGCTCTCATCAAGGAAAAACGCCTCCTTGTGCAAAACTCTTTAGCGAGCTAGGTTTTAAAAAAATTTTCATCAGCGTTAAAGATGGAAATAAAATCGCAAGTGGTGGGGCTGAATTTTTAAAAAAACAAGGCATAGAGGTTGAATTTGACATACTTAAAGAAGAAGGAAAAAAACTTTTAAAACCTTTTTTAAAATGGCAAAAAGGGCAATTTAAACTTTTTAAATTAGCCCTTTCTATGAATGGCTCGCCTTTTGGCAAAATCGTAAGCAATGAGCTAAGTCGCACTTATGCACATAAAATTAGAGCGGTGATTGATTTGCTTGTAGTCGGTGGAGAAACCATAAGAAAAGATTGCCCTATATTAGATGCTAGGCTTTGCAAAGCAAAAGCGCCTAATCTTTGTATCTTAAGCCGTCAAAATATAGATAATTTTGATAAAAATATCCCTTTATTTAAAGTTCCAAACCGCCAAATTTATACCCAAATTCCAAGTGAAGCTAAATTTTTAATGTATGAGGGTGGAGAAAATTTTCTCAAAATCTTTAAAGATGAAATAGATATGTTTTTGATTTTCCAAAGTTCAAGTTTAAATGATGAAAAAAATGTTACAATACCTTTAAATTTCAAGCCACTTTACAGGAATTTTTTAGGGAGTGATACTTATGGCATTTATGAACTTTAGTGGATTTTTTTATGCGAGAAATGATTTAAGATTATTTAAAATAGAAAAGAAAAATGAATTAAAATCCTTTTTTTACAAGGACTACACCCTATCAAGCTACAAAGATGATTTAAATTTAAACAATGAAATCTTTTTTTATCAAAGTTTAAAAGAAGGCTTATTTAAAGAAAATGATGAAATTTTAGTTTCAAATTTGGGTAAAAAGATCATACTTTTTAGAAATTTCACTCAAAATTGCGATAATTTTAATGAGGCAAAATTAAAACAAATATTGCTTTTATTTTTTTTGTTATTAGCGAGTGTATTTTTTGCAAGTTTGGCTATGATTAATGAATTTGGAGCCATAGATCTTCTTTTTTTAATGATTTGCTTATTGCTTTTAGTGATGGGAGTAATCAATCTTGGCTTGCTTTTTAAGCAAATTCGCATTCTTAAAAGTTTTTCCAAAGAAGAAATGAAAGAATTTTTAAGTCAAAGAATGAAAAAATACACTAAAGTGTAAAAACACTTTAGCATACTGTTTTTAAATTTGTAGCAAGACCACCTAAAGAAGTTTCTTTATATTTATAATTCATATCTTTTCCTGTTTCATACATGGTTTCTATAACCTCATCAAGGCTTACCATAGGAGTGGATTTGCGTGTCATTGCCATTCTAGCAGCACTTATGGCCTTAATGGCTCCAAAGGCATTTCTTTCTATGCAAGGAATTTGCACAAGTCCTGCAACTGGATCGCAAGTTAGACCTAGATGATGTTCCATTGCCATTTCAGCAGCATTACATGCTTTAAAAGCATTAGCCCCTAAAACTGTTGCCATAGCTGCAGCTGCCATAGAACTAGCACTACCAATTTCTGCTTGACAGCCTGCTTCTGCTCCGCTAATACTTGCATTTTTTTTATAAAAAGAACCTATAAGCATTGCTGTTAATAAAAACTCTATAGCTTTTTCATCACTAAAACCTATAGTATGATTTTTAAGATAAAGCATAACAGCAGGGATAACAGCACATGCTCCATTTGTTGGCGCGGTTACGACTTTTGCTCCGCTAGCATTTTCTTCAGCAATCGCAATAGCATATAAAGAAATAAAATCTATAATTCCCATAGGATCAGCTGTCATCGCCACTCTTTCTTTAAGCCCTTTAGCTCTACGTTTTAAATGAAGTTTTCCGGGCAAATAATCTTCATTTGGATGCGTACCATTATAATACACTTCTTGCATCACTTCCCAAATTTCAAGACAATAAGCACGAATTTCCTCTTTAGTGTGAAATTGCAATTCATAACGATAGGAAAGCTCTGCTAAATCCCAATCTCTTTTATCGCAAAGCTCTAAAGCTTCTTTAGCGTTATTAAGCTCTATATCTAGTTTTTTCTTTTTATTTTGGTTAGAATTTTTACCTTTTTTTTCTAATTCCGCAGCTGTTAAAACAAAGCCTCCACCTACAGAATAATAAGTTTCCTCATCAACTAACCCACCTTTACAATCATAAGCTTTAATTTTCATACCATTCTCATGTAAAGGTAAAAAATCTTTAGAAAATATCAAATCTTTTTCATAATTAAAACTAAGTTTTTTCTCGCCACAAAAATCAATTTGAGCATTTTCAATAGCATTTTTATTTACTTCATCTTGTATTGCCGCACTTAAATTTTTAGCTTCTAAGCCATTTAACCCCCAAATCACAGCCTTATCACTCAAGTGTCCTTTGCCTGTTAACGACAAAGAACCATAAAGAGTAACCTCAACTCTATCAATTTCATCAAGCTTTTTAGCAACTTTTTTACAAAATAAATTTCCAGCAAGCATAGGCCCTAAAGTATGAGAAGAAGAAGGGCCAACACCTATTTTAAAAATGCTTAAATTACTCATTTTTTATCCTTAATTTATAAAAGATCATGAATTGCAGCAGAAATTGCAACTATCCCCATTACCAAAACAAAAAGATCTAAAAATTTATTACGAAACCTTGCCAAAATATCAAAACGATAAATACAATAAAGCGGCATTAAGAAAAGCAAAATAGCCAAAACAGGACCACCAATAGCCTCGATAATTCCTATAACACTTGGATTTTTATACGCAACAAGCCACGCGATAGCAAAGGTAATGATCGCTGTTAAAGTTTGAGCGAATTTACCTTGAATTCTACCATTACTTGCTTTATATAAAATACCATTTAAGCCTTCTTGAGAACCAAGATAATGCCCTAAGAAACTTTTGCTAATAGCCACAAGTGCAACAATAGGTCCAACATAAGCTAGTAAAGAAACTTCAGGAAATTTATTTGCTATAAAAGTAAGAATATTGATATTTTGATCTTTTGCTGATGCAAAATCTTCTGGTGTAAAGGTTAAAGCACAAGAAAAAACAAAAAACATTACAACAAAAACCATAAGAATAATTGCCAAAGAAATAATTTTTCTAGCGCGAGGTTCAGCATAACCACCATATTCTTTTTTACAATAACAAGCAAGTGAAGAAATGATAGGAGAGTGATTAAAACTAAATACCATCACAGGAATAACAAGCCATAAAGTAACCCAAAAATTACTTGTTGAAATTACGGAAAAATCAACATTTGCAAATAACGATAAATTCCATTGTGGAATTAAAAGCAATGAAAAAATAAATAAAAATATAATAAAAGGAAAAACAAGAAAACTCATTGCTTTTGTTACAACATTTTCACCAAGAATAGAAATCAAAACCAAAACTCCAACAATCAAAAAACTCACCCACCAACGAGCAGCATGAGTAAGATCTGCATTGAAATTGAACTGATTGATTAAGAACTCAAGCAAAGTTGTTGTAAGATTAGCACTATAAACCAATAAAATAGGCAAAATAGCAAAAAAATACAAAAGTGTAATTAAAAATCCACCGCCCTTGCCAAAATAACTTTCTGCAACAAAAGTAATATCATCTTTTGGATTAGAACTTGAAAGCACAAAGCGACATAAATTTCTATGAGCTAAGTAAGTCATAGGAAAAGCTAAAACAAGTATAACTAACAAAGGTATCAATCCACCAAGCCCAGCACTAATAGGTAGCAAAAGTACGCCGGCTCCAATAGCTGTTCCAAAAAGAGATAAAACCCACCTTGTATCGTGACTAGTCCATTTAGGAGTATTCATTATTCTTCCTTAAATTTAAGATTACATCTCTTTTATTTTAGCAAAATATTTATAAATAATTATTTTTTAAAAAAAATATTTTAAATCTTATGTAACATTTTGTAAATTTAATTTTATAAAAAAAACAATCACTTGTATCAATAAAGTATTATTTTAAAACTAAATATATTTTGGGTTTTGCAATCAAAAAATAAAAATTTGGAAGACTATGCTTCCAAATTTTTGCATCAAATTTTCTAAGGGAGTTAAATTTTCAAAAATTAATCTAATTTTTGACCTAGGATATTTCCTTGCATATCTGTATAAACTTCCATATTGTTATTAAACTTAAATTTATAACCATTAATTTCTTTATCTATTTCAAGAATTTGAGCATTTGGTTGAGTTGCACTCACTTTTTTCATAACATTAGGTAAGATAGTATGTGGCAAAGCCTTATATTTTCCATCAACTTCTTTCCACTCTCCATTGATCATAAAATCAATTTCAGTTCCATCATTTAAAATCACATCATAAGAATCTATATCTTTTTTCACCAAACCAATTTGAGCGGTTTTAAAATTTTTAGAAATAAATTCTTTGGCATTATTTGGAAGTTCGCTAGCAGGAACAACCATATCTTTAGCTAAAAGTACCGTAGTACCCAACAAAGCAAGTAAAGTTAGTTTTGCTTTCATAATTTCTCCTTTTTTTGTCTTGGTTGGCGAAAGTTTAACTCAAAACTGTGAAGTGAATGTGAAACTTAAAAAATAATTTTCAAGCTTTCATTCTCAACACTTATACCTTGACTTTTTATAAATTTTATTTCTTTTCCATCTTCAAATTTTAAAATATCTTTATCTTTTAGATTAATATCATAAGTTAAAATATGCAAAACAATATCATAAATACAAAAGAAAAGTTCTTTTTCTTCTATGTTTAAATCACAAACTTCAAGTTCTAATTTATCAAAATTTCTAAGCCCATAAGTATAAGCATTAACTCCATTTTCACTAGGATAAACACTAACATATATCCAATTATATACCGGCAAGCGATTATCATCTAACATTTTTGCATTTTCTATATAAAAACTGGGCTCTAAAACAACTGCACCTGTATAAAAACCTAAAGCATGTTTATTATCCAAACATAAAGCTGCAATTTTTGTAAACATTTTAGCTTGTTCTAATTTGCTTTGATCTTGACTTAGCACCGCTATAAGAAGATGAGCTTTATGTTTTTTAGTTTGCTCTAAGGCATCTTTCCACATAAAATTAAAATTTGCATAGTATTCTGCTTCGTGATTAGGTATAGGATTTTTAATCAAATTTAGAGTAACCAACATATTTTCATATGAAAAAATCACACCCTCTTTGGTAAAATTTTCATCAGCTATTTTTATATTAAATTTATCTTCTAAAATGCTTTTTAACTCCGAAAAATTAAAATCAACTTCATCAAGAAAAACAAAAGAGGTAAAATTGTGATTTAAATCTATAGTCATGTTAAACCCTATTAAATTTTTATAAATTATAACCTAATAAAAATAAATACTATAAACAAGAATTTCTTAAAAATTATGATAATTGATATTAATTATAAATTTATTTTTTATACAGTATAATCTTTTAAAATTTATAAGTATATTTTTGGAGAAAAATATGGAATTTTTAAAAGATTACATCGATTTAATTATCTTTTTAATTCTAGGAATTATGGCATTTATAGCTTTTTGGTGTGTTGTAGAAAGAATGCTATTTTTTAGAAAAATTAACTTTAAAAATTATGAGAATCAAGAGCAATTTGATGATGCGATTAGTGAAAATTTAACCACCATATATATCATCTATTCCAATGCCCCTTATATAGGACTTTTAGGCACTGTAATAGGCATCATGGTTACATTTTACGAAATGGGCTTGGCGGGCAATATAGATGTCAAATCTATAGTCGTGGGACTTTCTTTAGCTCTTAAAGCTACAGCCTTAGGACTTTTGGTTGCTATTCCTGCTTTAATGGCTTATAATGCCTTACTTAGAAAAGTTTCTCTCTTAAGCAATGCTTATAAGGCAAATAAAAATGCTTAAACTACCAAAAAATGAAGGTTTAAATATAGTCCCATTTATAGACATTATGCTTGTTTTGCTTGCTATAGTGCTTAGTATTTCAACCTTTATTGCGCATGGAAAAATTCAAATCTCACTTCCTTCAAGTGAAAATGCTACCAATATAAGCAATAATGAAAAAAAACTTCTTATAACCATAGACGAAAAAAATACTTTTTATTTAAATGATAAATTAGCTGATTTAAATGAAGTTCAAAATGCTATTTTTTCACTTGATAAAAAAACCATAGTAGAACTAAAAAGCGATAAAAATGCTAAATTTGAAAGCTTTGTAAAAATTATAGATTTTTTAAAAGCCAAAGAACATGAAAATTTTCAGATTCTTACTGAGAAAAACAAATGAAAACTTTATTTTTAAATCATAAATACCAAGCTTCTTATATAACTTTTATAGTCTTTATACCTTTACTTTTTGTCATTTTTCACTCAAATGACTTTTTTAAAATGGAAATTAAAAATGAAGATTATTTTTCTTTAGCAATAAAACAATTTACCCAAACTAATCCAACAAATGAGACTAAACCAACAGAATCCATTATAGAACCTATCAAACCAAAACCTCAGCCAAAAGTTATTAAAAAAAACTCCTGAAAAAATTCAAAAAAAGGTAAAAAAATACCTCCACGCCCAATACCAAATAAAACCCCAATAGCACCAACTCAAGAAGTTAAAACTTTTGCAAAAACAACTGATACAAATGTCAAACCTAAGATCACTCAATTAACACAAGGAAAAGATAATCACCCTGTATTAAAAGAAATCCAAAAAGCTATACAACAAGCACAATTTTATCCAAGGCAAGCAAAAAAAATGCGTATGCAAGGAACTGTAAAAGTAGAATTTTTATGGAAAGAAAACAAAACTTTAGCAGATTTAAAAATCATTGAAAGCTCAGGATATGATTTGTTAGATAAAAGTGCTTTAGAAAGCATAAGAAAAGCTTCTTTAAATTTTCCACACTATAATGGAGATTTAAGAATTACACTACCTATTATATATAATTTTAAAACCCTAAGAGGGTAAAATTATAATTTGCTACACTCTCTTATCTACAATTTGTGCTTCTTGATTTTCAATTTTATTTTGAAAATCTTTACTTAAATTCTGACTTAATTCTTGCAAAGATTTTTGCTTCAGTTTTTCAAATTCTTCAGGATTGCTAGCCTCAAGCTTTGCCTGCTCATCAGCACTTAAAGCACTTAAACCTTTTTCTTGAGCTTTTTGAAGCAAATCTTCGTCTTCTTTTTCTTTGATATTATTTTCCTTATCATCTTTTTTATTGATTTTTTGCGGATCTATGGTTTTCATAGCATTAGCTCCACCACCTGATGCTTCTTTAATGTCGCTTAAAATTTCTCTCATGCTAGGTTCTTTAACATCACTATCATCAACTTTACCATCTTTATTTACATCTTTATCAATAAAAAAATTTAATTTTTCTTCTATATTTGCATCATCAGATATTTTTTCATCGCTTGTTTTAAAGCCTAAATTTTGCATACTTTGTTGAAGGGTACTTGTATTAAAATTTAATTTTACACTTTGTTGTTTATTATTTAAATTTGAATTTAAAGAACCAAAATTATCTTTTACACTTTCAAACCAATTTGAAACAAATTGATTTGCTTCGCCATTAAGCCTTATACTACCATCATTTCTAGCAACATAATTCATATAAGAACCGAAATTTTTTTGTAAACTACTATAATTTTCATCGCTTAAATTTAAAGCTATAAGTTCACCTTGCTTATTTTCAAAAACAACCTTAACACCATCGCTATTTAAACTCGAAAGATCTTGCACGGGAATTTTATCTTGATCTTCTTTTTTTAATACGCTAAGCTCTTTTTTATCAACATTATTAGTTAAAGAATGAGTTAAACTAGCAGAAGTATCGATTTTCATTATTTATCCTTTTTTACATTTTGCAAATAAACCTAAACGACATATTTTTCTCTCATGTGAATTTTTTAAAGAATTACACTTTTTAAGTTCCTGCTCGTAGTTAGCACAAGAATTTGCAAAAGCAAAAGAACTCAAAATGCTTAAAACCAAAATTATTTTTAACACTTTCCAATCCTTATTTTAAAGATTTTTTAGTTAAAATTATATCTTTTATAATCGACAAAATCTTAAAAAATTTTATAATATCAGAAAGGAATCAATGAAAGCATTAGCTCTTTTTAGCGGTGGGCTTGATAGTATGCTTGCAATGAAACTCATCACTGCACAAGGCATAGAAGTTAAAGCTCTAAATATCAACATAGGTTTTGGAAGCACAAGCGATAAAAGTGAAATCATGAAAAAGCGTGCAGCGATGGTAGGTGCAGATTTTGAAATGATAGATGTAAGAAATTCCTATCTTCAAGAAGTGCTTTTTAATCCACAATATGGCTATGGCAAACATTTTAATCCTTGTATAGATTGTCATGCTTTTATGTTTAAAACTGCTCTTGCTATGTTAAAAGAAGAAAATGCAAGTTTTATCATCACAGGAGAAGTTTTAGGACAACGCCCTATGAGTCAAAGAAGTGATGCGATGGCAAAGGTTAAAAAACTTGCTCTTGATGAAGAAGATTTAATCTTGCGTCCTATGTGTGCAAAAAACCTACCTCTAACCAAACCTGAAAGAGAAGGTTGGGTAGATAGAGAAAAACTCGAAGGTATTAGTGGAAGAAGTCGTAAAAGACAACTTGAACTTGCAGCTAAATTTGGCTTAGAAGACTTTGAAAGCCCAGGTGGAGGTTGTTTGCTAACTCTTGATAGTTTTGCTAAAAAAATTCGAGATTTCATAGAATTTGACAAAGATATGCAGGTTAATGACGCACAACTTTTAAAATATGGTCGTCATTTAAGATTACCCAATGGAGCTAAAATGATCATAGGTAGAAATGAACTTGAAAATACTCTTTTAAAAGGTTTAAAAACTCCTAAATATGAAGTCATAGAACTTGGGGATTTAATCGGAGCTTACTCTTTGGTAGATGAAAAAATTTCAGAAAAAGACTTAGAACTTGCCTTAAAAATAGCCCTTACCTATACTAAACACGAAGTAGGAAAAAGCTATGAACTTAAATTTAAAAATCAAGCTTATACAAGTATAGCTTTTGAAAATAAGGCTGATATTAATCAATTTTTTATTAGGTAAAGTATAAAGTATTTAGCAAAACAAGCGATATAGTATTTGAATCTTTTCAAAATATTGCAATCAAGCCCATGAAAATGGGCTTTTTTTATTTTAATCCATAAGCATTTTTTAAATTGTTTAAATTCGCACTCGCATTCAAAAGCAAACAATCAGCCAAAACTAAACGCACCATAGCACTAGCTACAACACTTCCTCTAACACCTACACAAGGATCATGCCTACCTTTGAGTTCAAATTCCAAATTATTGCCAAATTTATCTATACTTTCTTGCTTGGAAAAAATAGAAGGAGTAGGTTTAAAATAAGTTTTTAAAATAAGATTTTCTCCATTTGAAATTCCTCCTAAAATTCCTCCGCTATGATTGCTTAAAAACTTGCCATCTTTTAAAGCATCATTATTACACGATCCGCGCATTTTGCTTGCATTAATACCTTCGCCTATTTCAACTGCTTTAACAGCATTAATTCCCATTAAAGCATGAGCTAATTTAGAGTCTAACTTATCATAAAGAACTTCTCCAAGTCCCACAAGCATACCACTAACTTTTGTAAAAACAGCAGCACCTACGCTATCTTTTGAATTTCTAGCATTTAAAATTTCATTTTTAAAGTCACTTTCTAGTTTTGGATCAAGGCAAAAAATTTCACTTTTCTTAGCAAATTCAAAATCAAATTCTTTTTCTTTCAAATTTGATACAAAAGTTCCTACCCCAAAAACACCACTTTGAACACAAATGCCAAATTCACGCAAAAGCATCGCTGCAACTGCACCACCAGCCACTCTAGCAACACTTTCCCTAGCACTTGATCTACCCCCACCCCTATGATCTCTTATGCCATATTTATAAAAATAAGTAAAATCCGCATGAGCAGGACGAAATAGATCTTTTAAATTATCATAATCCTTAGAATGGGCATTTTCATTAAAAACCACTATAGCTATGGGATGACCCGTTGTATATCCTTCAAAAACCCCGCTTAAAACCTGAGCTTTATCGCTTTCTTTTCTTGGTGTTGCAAATTTACTTCCGCCTTTGCGTTTATCAAGCTCATTTTGCAAAAATTCTTCATCAAATTTAACTCCAGCAGGTATTCCATCAATAATACATCCAACAGCCACACCATGAGACTCACCAAAACTTGTAAATTTCAATCTTGTACCAAAGGTATTCACTATAAAGCTCCTAATTTCTCAAGTGCAATTTTTGCTGCCATTTGCTGTGCTTCTTTTTTGCTTCCTGCAATAGCTCTTGCAAGTTCTTTACCATCAAGCATTAAAGCAATTTCAAATTGCTTTAAATGATCAGGGCCAAAAGCACGCACTGTTTCATACTGCGGAGTTTGTCCGATTTTTCCCTGTGTAATCTCTTGTAATTTTGTTTTATAATCTTTTATAAGAATTTTTGCATCAATTTGAGGGAAATTTTTTTCTATAAGCCTTAAAGCAATAGTTTTTGCAAACTCGAACCCAGCTTCTAAATGTATAGCACCTATAATGGCTTCTAACGCATCTGAAAGTATAGAAGGCTTTTCTTTTCCTCCATTGTTTTCCTCAGCAACACTCATAAGAATAAAATCGCCCAAATTTAAACTATTTGCAATTTTTGCAAAAGACTTTTCATTCACTAAAGCTGCTCTAAGCTTAGATAAATCTCCTTCGGCATCTTTGGCGAATTTATGAAAAAGGTATTCACCTACAACTAAATCAAGCACGGCATCACCTAAAAATTCCAAGCGTTCGTTGTTGTAAGATTTTTTAAAACTTTTATGGGTTAAAGCATGTATAAGAAGATTTTTATCTTTAAATTCATAAGTTAAACTCTGCTCTAGCTTTTCAATGTTTTTCATCATTTTCCCTTGCAATTTTCAAAGCAGCTTCACGCGCCAATGTATCACACCTTTCATTTTCCAAATGTCCATTATGTGCTTTTACCCAAAAAGCCTTAATCTTATGAGATTTTGCCACTTTAATATATTCCTTCCATAAATCTATATTTTTTTTACCTTTAAAATCCTTTTTTATCCATCCTTCTAGCCATTCATTAATACTTTGAACCATTAGGTCAGAATCTGTAAAAAGCGAAATTTCACAAGGCTCTTTTAAAGCCTTCAAAGATTCAATAATTGCCATTAGCTCCATTCTATTGTTAGTGGTATTAGCCTCAGCTCCAAAACCTTCCTTTTGATACTCCTTATAACGCAAAATATAAGCCCATCCGCCAAAACCTGGATTATTAAGACATGAGCCATCTGTATAAATTTCAATGTGTTTCATTGTTTTTCACTTCATAAATAATTTTACAAGCATTAAACTCATAACAAACAGGACAGTGATAAAAAAACAAAGGCATTACATTTTTACACTCAGAACAACGATATGAAAATTCTAACCCCGCATTAAAAGAATTATCTTTTAAAATTTTTAACATTTTAAAGTTAGAATTTTTAAAAACAAACTGGTGCGTATCATCATACTTTGAAATTTTACCCAAAGCATAAAAGAATTCTAAAAAATCTTGATTTTCTAAATTAAACGCTTCATTTTCTCTATAAAGCAAATCACAAATATCAAAAAAATTTTGCCCTAAAAACATATGATATTTTTCAAAAACTAAACGCCCCAACATAGGATTATCTTCTATTTTAAATTCTAAAAGTTTTTTCTTTTTTTCTTCATCAGTAATATTAAAAGTACAAAGTTCTAAAGCTTTGATAAAATCACGCTCTTTTTGTACATCTTCATTAAGCTCAAAAAGACATTCTAAAAGTTCTAAATTTTCTTTATAAGAACGAAGTTTTAAATAAACAATTTTTAAAAGTTTTAAGGCTTGTATATTTCTTGGACGCAGTTTTAAAGCTTGTAATAAAACTTCTTTTGCACGCTCTAAAAATCCTGCTTTAAAATAAACTTTTGCTAAAGAAAGGAAAATAAATTCTCTTTCTTGTTTATCTTTACATTTTTCAAGAGCAATCAAATAAATTTGAGTTGCTTTTTCAAATTCCCCGCTTTTAGTAAAAATTTCAGCCAAAAAACTTAAATTTCCAAAACTCAAGCTACTATTTCTTAATAACTCTTTATGAGCGTTATCCATTTCAAATTTTTTTATAAATTTTTCAAGCTTTTGTTCTTCATCTTTGTTAGCAAATATTTTCCAAATATAATTTGCAACAGCTACAACAAATACTAAAATGGTTAAAATTATAAGCCCTACTAAAGGGTCTCTGTATTCTACAAAGAAAAAATCCATAGTCTCGCTCTAAAAATTTTATGCCAAATTATAGCCAAATCTTTGTATAATTTTAACAAGGTTTGTAAAATGATAACTAAAGAAAGTATAGAAAATTTATCCCAAAGACTTAATATTGTTGATATTATAGAAAATTATATTGAAGTAAAAAAACAAGGCTCTAGTTTTGTATGTATCTGTCCTTTTCATGCAGATAAAAACCCGTCTATGCATATCAATCCTATCAAAGGTTTTTATCATTGTTTTGCCTGCAAGGCTGGTGGAGATGCTTTTAAATTTGTAATGGATTATGAAAAATTAAGTTTTGCTGATGCAGTTGAAAAAGTTGCAAGCCTTAGTAATTTTACTTTGAGTTATACAAAAGAAAAACAAGAAAATAAAAAAGAGCTAAAGTCTATACTACCAAGCTTAAATGCGTATTTTAAAGATAATCTCAAACACCACAAAGAAGTTTTAACCTATCTTTACCAGAGAGCTTTAAATGACAAAGATATAGCCAAATTCGAATTAGGTTTTGCAGGAGCAAGTGAAGATAGTATAAGATTATTGCAAAATCAAAAAATTCCTTTAGAAGATGCTATGAGTGTTGGAGCTTTAAAAAAAGATGAAAATAATGAATTTTACGCAAGTTTTATATGGCGTATCACCTTTCCAATCTACGATCATAAAGACTTATTGGTAGGGTTTGGAGGGCGCACTTTAAATCCCAATGTACCGGCAAAGTATGTAAATTCACCCCAAAATATACTTTTTGATAAAAGTAGAATTTTTTATGCTTTTAACATCGCTAAAGAAAATATAGCCAAAAAAAAAGAAATAATAGTATGTGAAGGCTACATGGATGCAATAGCTTTTCACAAAGCAGGGTTTAACAATGCTGTAGCAGTTCTTGGAACAGCATTAACCGAACATCATCTACCCTTAATCCGCCGTTATGATGCAAAAGTGATTTTATGTTTTGACAATGATGAAGCAGGATTAAAAGCTGCGACACGATCTGCATTTTTATTAAGCACAAACAAAATAGACGGTAAAGTGGCAATTTTGCAAGGCGGAAAAGATCCTGCTGAGCTCGTAGCAAAAAATGAAAGCACAAAACTCCATAATATACTCGATGAAGGAATAGAGCTTGGTGAATTTTATATCAGACGCTTAATATCCACTCATTCCATAATTTCTGCTCTTGATAAACAAAAAGCTTTAGAAGCTATACAAAAATTCACCTTTAATCTTGAACCTTTAGTGGCAAATTCTTACACTAGTCTAGTTTCAAATTTATTAAAAGTGGATGAAAAATTTATTGTCTTATCACAAAATTCAAAAAAAACCATACAAACCCCTTTAATTTCTCAAAATAAATACAATTTTCCTAAAGAAAAAATTCACATTGCAGAATTAGAACTTATAGCTTTTTTAAAACAGCATCCAGATATATGTAACGATTTTAAGCAAATTAGTGATAGTGTTTGTTTTAAACATAAGATTTTATTGGATAAAATTTTAGAAAAAAAAGGTTATGAAGATAGTGATATTAGAGAATTTGAAAGTAAAAATATTCGAAAAAATTTAAACCATAGCGAATTCTTGTTAGGTATTTGCAAGGTTAATTTAGCTTTTTTAAACAATGTAAAAATTAAAAATTCTACACTCGCATTAAAAAAACAACTTTTTACGCTTATTGATAAAAATTTAAATCTTTTAATTAAAAATTTAAATACCGAAGAATTAAATAATTTTTTAAAAGAATATTTAAGCTTCTTAAAATATGAAAAAAACGAAGAAATTCTGCAACAATCATTTAGAAACTTAAATGGAATTTTTGGTAACAAAAACTTTACAGCTTATGATTTAGGATTTAGCATACAAAATAATGACGAACCTTTTTAATTTATTTAAATTTCAAGCCTTAATTTACCTTTTTTTAAACACAATCACGCTAAAGTATATAAAAATTTTTAAGGATAAATTATGATGCCTTTTAGCGATGAAGAGCTTATAAATCCTGTTAAAGCAAGTTTAGAAAAGAGCTTGCCTATGCTTGAACGTGATGGCGGAGGGCTTGAATTTTTAGGAATTAAAAATGGGATTGTTTATGTCCATTTAATAGGAGCTTGTAAAGGCTGTGCATCGAGTGGAACAACGCTAAAATATGGCCTTGAAAGGCAACTTAAGATTGATATTCATCCAGAAATCACTATAATCAATTTAAACGGCGGAGCAGACGAATTTGCAAAATTATAAAAAACTTGGAATTGAACATTTTTACAAGAAAGATTTTAAAACTGCAAAAATGTATTTTTCTATGGCTTATGAAAAACGCAAAAATAAACGCTTGCTAAATTTTATCTGCCTTTGTGATCTTGCTTTAAAATCTCCTAAAGAAGCTTCTTTACTTTTTGATTTTTATATAGAACATTACAAAATCTCTAGCATTGATAAAGACTTAGAAGAAATTTTAAGTACAATTGAATTTAAAAAACAAGAAAACAAACAGGAAAACGAATTTGAAGATGGGCATGCGTTAAATTATCAAGATTTTTTAAAAAGCGAAGAAGAACTTGGCTTTCAAAAAAGTTTTGAAAATATCATTAACAGCACTAAATTAGTTATTGATAATCGTGATGATTTTTTAGATTTTTTGGAAAAATTACTTGATAATGGCTATAAAGATATGACTTTAAATTACATAGAAAATGTTATGCCTCATTTTTGGGCAAATGATAGATTTATCAAACTCCAAGAAAAACTCATGGGATTTAAAAGTGAAATTAAAACTTGAAAATTCATTCATTACAGATAACACCTTAGAGTGTGAAAAAGAATGCTTTTTTTTGCAAACCACACAAAATGCTAAATTTCACGCTCAAGCCTTAGAAAAAGGTGCAAAAATCATTGATGTAAATGAGTGTAAAAAACTTTTAAAAATCGATGAAAAGATTCAAATCATAGGAATCACAGGAACCAATGGCAAAACCACAACCGCAGCAGCGATTTATTCTATCTTATTGGATTTAGGTTATAAGTGTGGGCTTTGTGGGACAAGAGGAGCTTTTATCAACGATGAACAAATCGATGAAAAATCCTTAACCACCTCCCCTATTCTTAAAACCTTAGAATACCTACAAATAGCCACTCAAAAAAAATGTGATTTTTTCATCATGGAAGTAAGCTCACACGCACTCGTTCAAAACCGCATCGAAGGCTTAAAATTTGTTGCTAAAATTTTTACCAATATCACTCAAGATCATTTAGATTTTCACGGTACTTTTGAAAATTATAAAGAAGCAAAAGAACTTTTTTTTACCGATGAGAGTTTAAAATTTATCAACAAAGATGCTTTGGCTATTAAATTTAATGTGCGTAATGCTTTTACTTATGGCATAGAAAATCCTGCTTTATATCAAATCAAAGCTTATTCTTTAGAAGAAGGCATTAGTGCTATTGTAACAAATAAAAATCAAACTTTTCACATAGACTCGCCCTTGCTAGGACTTTTTAATCTTTACAATCTTCTAGTTGCTAGTGCTTGTGTGAATGAACTCGTAAAGCCTGATTTAAAAGACTTGGAAAAAGCTATCAGTGGATTTGGCGGGGTTTGTGGCAGGGTAGAACAAGTAGCAAAAGGTGTGATTGTAGATTTTGCTCATACGCCTGATGGCATTGAAAAAGTGCTTGACACTCTTAAAAATAAAAAACTCATCGTTGTTTTTGGAGCAGGTGGAGATAGAGATAAAACCAAACGCCCTTTAATGGGAAAAATCGTCGAACATTTTGCAAAAATTGCTATCATTACAAGTGACAATCCACGCAGCGAAGAACCAAAAACCATCATGGAAGAAATTTTATCAGGCTTTACTAAAAAAGAAAAAGTTTTAATGATAGAAGATAGAAAAGAAGCTATAAAAAAAGCTTTAGAACTAAAAGAAAATGACGATTTAGTCGTTATTTTAGGCAAAGGTGATGAAACTACTCAAGAAATTAAAGGGATAAAATATCCTTTTAGTGATAAAGTAGTTGTTAATGAAATTTTAAAAAATCAAGGATAATCAATGTTTGAAAATATGGATTTTTCTAAAATGGGAGAACTTTTAAATCAAGTTCAAGAAAAAGCAAAAAATATAGAACTAGAACTTGCAAATCGTGAATTTAGCGCCAAAAGTGGAGCAGGACTCGTTAAAGTAAGCGCTAACGGAAAGGGTGAAATTATCGATGTTAACATTGATGATTCTTTACTTGAAGATAAAGAGTCCTTGCAAATTTTACTTATTTCTGCAATTAATGATGTTTTGGCTATGGTTGCGCAAAATCGTTCCAGTATGGCAAATGATGTTTTAGGCGGTTTTGGAGGTATGAAATTATGAAAAAAATTTTAATTATTTGCATGCTTTTTACTTTGTCTTTTGGTATAGAAAGACCTAAATTTGAAGATTTTTTAGCAGGTTATGAAAGAAATAAGGCAAGCATGCTTAACTATGAAGGAATGCCAGCTTTTGCACTCAGCGAAAATTTACTTGCTGTGTTAAAACAGCCTAATACTAAGCTTAACAAATATGTAAAATACGATCCATTTTTAAATTTATATCTTGTAAGAACTGACTTTAGCCTAATCCCTACTCCTATGGGTGATGAAGAAAAACTTACTCGTAATGATTGGGTTGGAATTTGGGATCCTAATAAACCTTATATAGGGCATATTAAGTATTTAGCTCAAAATATTGACGAAAAAGATCAACTTGATTTTAATTCTAAAATAGGACTTTTAGGGACTCCGTGCTGTGAAATGATGGGGATTGCTTTAAATAATAGCTCTTTTATAGGCAATCGCTATTTAAAACATTTTATGAAATATAACGATGTTTATTGGGGGGATATTGGCGTTGATTTTATTGTTCGAGAAAATAAAATTTATGTTAACAATGTAAGAAAAAATCCACAATTTTTAATCAATGATCAAGTTATAAGTGTTGATGGCTTACCCGCCAATGATTTAAGAAAACTCAATGAAAAAATTCTTTTTGCAGATCGCGGAAGCACTCTTTATTTTCAAGTGTTGCGTGATAATATGGATTTAAATATTTCTACTGAAGTTTTTGCAAAAGATTTGAGCAAATTTAACCTTCCTGATTCTAAACCAAAACCAAAAATTACAAATTTCACAAGCAATCTTGGTTTAACGGTTAATACTAGTCTTGTTGTAACTAAAATAGATCCAAAATCAAAAGCATCAAATGCAGGATTTATGGTAGGAGATAAAATTTTACGCGTTAATAATATTATTTTAAATAATTTTAAAGAATTACAAAATATTTTAAGTGCTGGTAATGACTTTAGCATCTTAATTGAACGCAAAAGTACTAAATTACCTTTATCAAATTTTAACAATGAACTAGGCGGAAATGCCAACTCAGGTGGCGATGGTAAATTTCAATTTTTCATAAGGCTTACTAAGTGAATTTAAAAGAACTTTTTATCCATCACTTAGAAAAAAATCTACCTAAAGTTGAAAGCTTTCATCCTTTTTTTAATGAAGCTTTAGCACTTATGTTAAAAGCGGGGGGAAAGCATTTTCGCGCACAATTGCTTTTAAGCGTAGTACAAAGCAATAAACCTGAACTTTTAAATCAAGCTTTAGATGTGGCTTTAGCTTTGGAGTTTATCCATACTTATTCACTCATACACGATGATTTACCCGCTATGGATAATGCAGACTTTAGACGAGGAATTCCAACCTTACACAAAAGCTACGATGAAACTACAGCCATCTTAGTGGGCGATGCTTTAAATACTGAAGCTTTTTTAGTTCTAAGTCATGCTCATTTAAAAGATGAAATCAAAATCAAACTCATCAAAACCCTTGCTTTTAATGCAGGACTTAATGGAATGGTTATAGGACAAGCTATTGATTGTTTTTTTGAAGACAAAAGACTGAGTTTAAATGAACTTGAGTTGTTGCATACACATAAAACCGCAAGATTAATCGCCGCAGCTTTAAAAATGGGTTGTGAAATTTGCGAACTTAATAACGAAGAAAGCAATCAAATTTACAAACTTGGTTTGAAATTAGGACTGATTTTTCAAATCAATGATGATATTATCGATGTAACTACAAGTCAAGAACAAAGCGGAAAGCCTGCTAATAACGATACTCATAAAAATTCTTTTGTCAATTTGCTTGGACTTGAACAAGCTATAAAAACAAAAGAAAATCTTCTTAGTGAATGCGAACAAGACTTAGAAAAACTCAATGAAAAACTCGCACAAATGATACAAAATTTAATAATTCAATACTTATAAAGGCAAAAAATGGACATTCAAATTTTACAAGAACAGGCAAATACTCTAAGATTTTTAAGTGCCGATATGGTGCAAAAAGCAAACTCAGGACACCCAGGTGCACCTTTGGGTTTAGCAGATATTTTAAGTGTTTTAAGTTATCATTTAAAACACAATCCTAAAAATCCCACTTGGCTAAACCGTGATAGACTTGTATTTTCAGGCGGACATGCAAGTGCTTTGCTTTATAGTTTTTTACATTTAAGTGGCTATGATTTAAGCTTAGAAGATCTTAAAAATTTCCGCCAACTTCATTCTAAAACCCCAGGACACCCTGAAATTTCAACCCTTGGAGTAGAAATCGCTACAGGCCCTTTAGGACAAGGCGTTGCCAATGCTGTAGGCTTTGCTATGGCAGCAAAAAAAGCACAAAATTTGCTAGGCAGTGATTTAATCGATCATAAAATTTATTGTCTTTGCGGAGATGGGGATTTACAAGAAGGCATTTCTTATGAAGCTTGTTCTTTAGCAGGACTTCACAAACTTGATAACTTCATACTCATTTATGATAGCAACAATATCTCCATAGAAGGCGATGTAGGTTTAGCCTTTAACGAAAATGTAAAAATGCGTTTTGAAGCACAAGGATTTGAAGTTTTAAGTATAAATGGACACGATTATGAAGAAATCAATAAAGCCTTAGAACAAGCTAAAAAATCCACAAAACCTTGTCTTATCATCGCAAAAACAACTATAGCAAAGGGTGCAGGAGAGCTTGAAGGCAGTCATAAAAGCCATGGCGCACCTTTGGGCGAAGAAATGATTAAAAAAGCCAAAGAACAAGCAGGTTTTGATCCAAATATCAGTTTTCATATCCCACAAGCAAGTAAAATCCGCTTTGAAAGTGCTGTAGAACTTGGGGATTTAGAAGAAGCAAAATGGAAAGATAAGCTTGAAAAAAGTGCTAAAAAAGAACTTTTAGAAAGGTTATTAAATCCTGATTTTAACAAAATAGCTTATCCTGATTTTAAAGGAAAAGATCTTGCTACAAGAGATAGTAATGGTGAAATTTTAAATGTTTTAGCTAAAAATTTAGAAGGATTTTTAGGTGGAAGTGCGGACTTAGGCCCTTCGAATAAAACAGAACTTCACAGTATGGGAGACTTTGTAGAAGGTAAAAATATCCATTTTGGTATCAGAGAACACGCTATGGCAGCGATTAACAATGCTTTTGCAAGATATGGAATTTTCTTACCATTTTCGGCAACTTTTTTCATCTTTAGCGAGTACTTAAAACCTGCCGCAAGAATAGCAGCTCTAATGAAAATCAAACATTTTTTCATTTTCACACACGATAGCATAGGCGTGGGCGAAGATGGACCAACACACCAACCTATAGAACAACTTAGCACTTTTAGAGCTATGCCAAATTTTTTAACCTTTAGACCTGCTGATGGGGTGGAAAATGTCAAAGCTTGGCAAATAGCCCTAAATGCTGATATTCCGAGTGCTTTTGTGCTTTCACGCCAAAAACTCAAAGCTCTAAATGAACCTATTTTTGGAGATGTAAAAAACGGAGCGTATTTACTCAAAGAAAGCAAAAAGGCTAAATTTACACTTCTAGCAAGTGGAAGTGAAGTTTGGCTTTGTCTAGAAAGTGCAAACGAACTTGAAAAACAAGGTTTTGCTTGTAATGTTGTTTCCATGCCTTGTTTTGAACTTTTTGAAAAACAAGATAAAGCTTATCAAGAAAGATTGTTAAAAGGTGAAGTTATAGGTGTTGAAGCAGCACATTCTAATGAACTTTATAAATTTTGCCATAAAGTATATGGCATAGAAAGTTTTGGAGAAAGTGGTAAAGACAAAGATGTGTTTGAATGCTTTGGATTTAGCGTTTCAAAGCTTGTAAATTTTATCCTTAGCAAATAAAATGAATACAAATTTCAAATTTCAAAATAACACTCTTTTTATCTTTGGAATTTGGGATAAAACAAGTATTTATAAGTTAAAAATAAAAGATTTTTTAGCTTTGATCCAAAGCAAGGAAGTGATTTTTGATTTTAAAGATCTAAAAGCAATCGATACCGCTGGAGTGAGATTTTTCCTTGCTTTAGAAAATGACCTTAAAGATAAAAATATTAAAATCACCAAAGAAGGCTTAAATTCACGCTTTCAAATCCTGTTTGAACTTTGTGAAAAAAACTACCAAAGACTAGGCAAAACAAAAAAATCACATAAAAATTTCAGTGAATACTTTATCGATCTTGGAAAATTAAGTTTAGAACTTTTAAAAATTTTAATAAAATTCATCAATTTCACAGGAGCTTTTTTCACAAGTCTTTTTTTATGCCTTAAAAATCCTAAAAATTTTCGCTTTATTGCTTTTTTATATCATATAGAAAATTCTGCTTTTAAAGCCTTACCTATAGTTATTTTAACCGCTCTTTTAGTAGGAGTGGTTTTAGCCTATCAGGCTGCTTACCAACTCGCACAATTTGGAGCCAATATTTTCATAGTGGATTTGATGGGAATTTCAGCCACTAGAGAACTTGCACCTTTAATCGCTGCCATAGTGATCGCAGGAAGAAGTGCAAGCTCTTATACCGCACAAATTGGGGTGATGAAAATTACTGATGAAATTGCAGCTATGAATACTATGGGTTTTCGTTCTTTTGAATTTATTGTTATTCCACGTGTCATGGCTTTGGTAGTAGCTATGCCTTTAATCGTTGCCATTAGCGATGCAATCAGTATTATAGGTGGAATGATGGTTGCAAAATTAAATCTTGATATTTCTTTTGCCGAATTTTTAAGACGCTTTAGAGAAGCTGTAGATATAAAACATATCTTTATAGGACTTGCAAAAGCACCTATTTTTGGATTTTTGATAGGACTTATTGCTTGTTTTCGTGGTTTTGAGGTAAAAAACACTACACAAAGTATAGGAATTTATACAACAAAAAGCGTTGTAAATGCTATTTTTTGGGTGATAGCTTTTGATGCTTTATTCTCTGTTATTTTAACTTCTACAGGAATTTAAATGGTTATTAAAGCACAAAATATCATTACAAAATTTGGAGAAAAAATTGTCCATGATGGCGTAAGTTTTGAAATCAAAAAAAACGAAATTTTTGGTATTTTAGGAGGTAGTGGAAGTGGAAAATCCGTCCTTTTAAAACAAATGCTTATGCTTGAACATTTTGATGGTGGAGAATATGAAATTTTAGGCTATAAACTTAAAAATATCAACGAAGAAGATGCACTTGCTTTGCGTAAAAAATGGGGTGTGGTTTTTCAGTTTGCTGCACTTTTTAGCTTTTTTAATGTTTATGAAAATATCGCTATTCCTTTAAAAGAATACACTCATTTAGATGAAAATAGCATACAAGAACTGGTTTTAATGAAGCTAAAAATGGTAGGCTTAAACGAAAGTGTTTTAAAACAATTTCCAAGCGAACTTAGTGGCGGTATGCAAAAAAGAGTGGCAATTGCTAGAGCTTTAGCACTTGATAGTAAATTGCTTTTTTTAGATGAACCTACTTCAGGACTTGACCCTCATAGTAGTCGTGAATTTGACGATTTGGTTTTAGAGTTAAAAAAAAGTTTTGATCTAAATATCATTTTGGTTACACATGATAAAGAAAGTATGAAAAATTTACTCGATCGTTTTATCATTTTAGAAAATAAAAAAGTTGGATTTTGCGGCACTTATGAAGAATTACGCTTGCAAAATGAACGACTTTTTAAAAGATTTATGGAGTAAAAGTGGAAAATAGAGCAAATTATTTTTTTGTAGGACTTTTTGTTTTTGGAGTATTTTTTGCAAGCCTTGGTTTCATACTTTGGCTTGGTGGATACTCTAAAGAAGAAAGTTTTAAGTATTATGAAATTCACACACAAGAATCCGTTGCAGGACTTGGCATAAAAGCACCCGTAAGGCTTTTGGGCGTGGAAGTAGGTAGCGTAGAAGAAATCAGCATTTACAATCAAGATGAACTCGGCGTTAACATACGCATCAAGGTCAAAAACAATACCCCTATAAAAGAAGATACTTTTGCTACTTTGCAACTTCAAGGTATCACAGGACTTAAATTTGTCCAACTTCAAGGCGGAAGTAAAAATAGTAAAGATCTAGTATCTATGCAGGGAAAACTTCCAGTCATTCCTTTTAAAGAAAGTTTTTTAGCGACCATAGACAGACAAAGTGAACATATTTTTTCTTTGGTTAAAACGGCCGATGATAAATCAAAAGAACTTTTAAGCGAAAAAAATCTTAAAAATCTAGAAATCCTTTTGCAAAATCTAGCAGAATTAAGTGCAAATTTAAACGCTAATTCTAAAAATTTAAGTCTTAATCTTTCAAACGCAAGTTTAAAAATAGGAAAAATGGCTGATAATATAAGCCTTAGTGCGCAAAATTTCAACTCCAGTCTTAAAAACATAAAAGAAAGCACAATGATTTTAAAAAATTTCATAAAAAAAGCTGATGAAAAATTAAACACTTATGATGATATTAAAGCATCTTTGATGCAAAATTTAGAACTTTTTAAACGGGTTTTAATTGAAAGCAATATTCTAATAGAAAATTTACAAAACAGCCCTGCTGATTTGATTTTTAAAGAAACTAAACCTAAACTTGGACCAGGAGAAAAATAATGCTAAAGCAATTATTCTGTATTTTGACTTTTATTTTTATGTTATGCGGATGCTCTTTAAGACACGAAACCATCAATAAAAATGAAAATATCATATTAAAAGACGAAGGAATAGACTCAAATATTTTTTTTAAAAAAACTGGTAAAATTCTTAAAATTCGCAATGCAAATGCACCTTTGTATTTAAACTCAAGAGCTATTGTTTATATAGATAATGGTTTTAGCAACAAATACGCACATTATTTCTGGGGAGATTTACCAAGCAATCTTTATTCTTTTTTAATTTTGTCAAAATTTGAACAAAGCAATATTTTTACAACCTTGCTTTCTTCAACAAGCTCTTTAAGTGCGGATTATGCTCTTGAAAGCAGGATTAACTCTTTTGAGCAAATTCTTAATAACAATGAAAACTACGCTCAAATTTCTGTAAGTGTAAATTTCATAAATCTTGAAAACAATCAAATAATAGCTCATAAAATTTTCAATACTAAAGAAAAAATAGAAAAAAAAGATATCCGCTCTACCTATAATGCTTTTCAAAAAGCCTTGAATAAAATTGGCAATGAGATTATTTTTTGGGTAAATTCTAACTTATCCTAATTTAGGAACACTTTTTGCTTTTTAAATATTTAGCAATATTTTTGAAAGGTAAACAATGAAAAGTGATTTAGATATATTTAAAAAACACTTAGGTGAAATTCAGGGCGTGAATGAATTTAAAGCAAATCAAATTTGCTCTCAAATCAATGATGCAAATGATTTTATAGGAGCACTTCAAGTGCTTGATATGTCTTTAAAAAAAATAGAAAAAAGCATTCTAGAAAGAATAGATGAAAATTCAGATGATATGCAAAAAAGAACTCTTGATGCCACAGCATCACAACTTATACAAAACTGCTCTTTCATGGGAACAGCTCTTTTTGGAAATATTTTCAATGTTTATGTTGGTAAAAAACTTTTTGAATTTGAAATTGCTAATCCACTTTTAATTCTTCAAACAAGTAATTACGAAGGTGTATTGGCCTACATACAAGACAAAAGAGATGAAATAAAAATCATTCTATCAGAGTTAGCAACCGCAATTACCATGGGCGAAACTATGGATAATGCTGGAATTTATAACTCTACAATGGATTTTAAAAATTTATTTAAATAAGAATAGTAATCGTTTGTTCTCTTTAAGCAAATATAATATATTTTAGCTTAAAGAGATTTTCCAAACTCTTAAAAGAGAGTTAGGCTACGAATAAAAAGGGGGAGGGAAATAGCCTAACCCAAACGAGATCTTAAAAGATCTCTTTAAACTAAAATAAATATTTAGATAATTTAACAATTTTTATTAAATTATCTAAACCATATTTATGTTTTAGTTTAATACGATGTGACATTTTATTCTAAAAACACTTAATCTGCTATAAAAATATCATTTAGTAACTTAAGTTATTAAAGAATATTACTACAATATTATTTAAAAAATTTTAAATTTTTAGGATTTTAAGAAAAAAATATTATTTTTATAATTTAATATCATATCATAGAAAGAATTTCAGCACGCCCATTAATCACGGCAACACAATGTTCATAATGAGCCGCATTCAGCCCATCAATACTTCCAGCATCCCATTTTCCATTATAATGCTTTGGTGTTCCATCTTTTTGGCATATCATAGGCTCTATGCAAAACACCATTCCATTTTTAATTTTAGGGCCACTTTTTGCACTCGCACCTTTTTCTAAATAGTTTAAAATTTCAGGCTCTCCATGGGGCTTTCGTCCTATACCATGCCCGCAATATCCACGAAGCGGGACAAAACCTCTTGCATGGATAAATTCGCCTAAAGTAGCTGAAAGTTCCTTAAAACGCATTCCATCACGAATAATATCTATAGCATGATATAACGCGTCTTTAGCACAAGAGATTAAAGCTTTATCAGTGGGTGAAACTTCTCCTATAGCAATAGTTCTTGCTGCATCCCCATAATACCCATCAATCAAACTTCCCACATCAAGACCTAAAATATCACCCTCTTTGATAATTTTATCATCTGGAATTCCATGGATACAAACTTGATTTAAAGATGTGCAAATGGCACCTGGAAAACCATAAAGCCCCTTAAATGATGGCTTGGCGCCAAGGCTTAAAATATAATCTTCTGCCATTTTATCAATTTGTTTTAAGCTCATTCCTATTTTAATTTCATTCTCTAAAAAATTTAAAGTTTTTGCTACAATTTGATTTGCTATTCTTAATTTTTCTATTTCATCTGGTTTTTTCAATTCTATCATTTTATTTCCTTATAAATTTAGCCAAATTTTAGCAGTATTTTTTAAAGATTCAACATCGCTTGAAGCATAAAAATGTAATCTTGCTTTATGATTTTTCAAATCTATATTTTCTCTTTCTTTAAGAAATTCAACTATGGCATCTCCTGAATGAATTAATTTTGTTTTATCGCCAAAATACTTACTTAAAGAACGACCTAGTAAAGGGAAATGAGTGCAAGCGAGTATCAAAGCATCTGGAGTTGTGATATTTTTAAAATAATACTCCATAGCACTTTGCAAAAAATCTCCTTCAAAAATACCTTCTTCAACCATAGGCACAAAAAGCCCTGTAGCTAAAGCATTTATATTTGTATATCCTTGGGATAATAAACGCTTTTGGTATTCTTCTGATTTAATGGTTGCTTTTGTTGCAATGACTAAAATTTCTTTATTTTTATCATGCAAAGCTTTTATCGTTGCTTCAACCCCTGCATCAATTACACCATATACTGGAAAATGTGCTTTTGTCCTTAAAGCATCTAAAGCATAAGCACTAGCAGTATTACATGCAATGATAAGCATATCAATTTGAAATTGTTCAAAAAATTCCAATGCTTCAAGACAGAACTTTATAATAGTATCTTTATCTTTTACTCCATAAGGAACTCTTGCGGTATCTCCATAATAGATAATTTCATCAAAAAGTCTAGCTTCATAAAGAGATTTTAAAACGCTAAGCCCCCCTACCCCGCTATCAAATACACCTATTTTCACTTTAATACCTTCTTGCTCCTATATAACGAGCCTTCCAATAAGAACTATTTAGCTCGACTTCTTTTACTCCACCTTTAGTAGATAAATGTATAAATTTTCCCTTGCTCATATAAATACCAACATGCATACCATTTGGCCCTCTACCTGTCTTAAAAAATACCAAATCTCCTGTTTGCAATTTTGATTTAGAAACTTTTCTTCCAGAACCTAATTGAGTTTTTGTAGTGCGAGGTATGCGTATATTAAGCTGAGCTAATGCACTCTGTGTAAATCCTGAACAATCAGCACCTTTTTTACTAGCTCCACCTAAAACATAAGGGGTTTTTTTCCATTCATTTGCAATAACCTTGAGCCTTGCTTCTTTATTTGTGTTGTAACTAGGACGATAGTTTAGATTCTGATAAAAACTACATCCACTTATAAAAAATATAATCGTAATAATAAAAAAAATATGCCTCATCAATCCCCTTAAGATCGAGTAGTAAAGAATTTAAGATAAATAAAACCCCAAATCCCAGAACAAAATGAGGCTATAAGAATAGCTAAGTTATCTGCATAATTAAAAATATCACTAACTTCATACGCCAATCCATCAATAAACAAACTCATTGTAAAACCAATTCCTGTAAGTATGCAAACCCCATAAAGTTGTTTCAAATTTGAACCTTGGGGCAAAGCTGCAAATTTAAAGCGAATTGCCAAATAAGAAAATAAAAATACACCCACTTGTTTACCCACAAAAAGCCCTAAGAAAATACCTATACTTACACCTGAAAAAATTGCTCCTATATCGATATTGGATAAATTTACTCCAGCGTTAGCAAAAGCAAATAAAGGTAAAATAATAAAAGCAATCCAAAATTTTAAGCTTTCATAAATTTCTTCTAAAAATGCTTCCCCATTTTTAGTTTGCATCGGTATAAAAAATGCTGTTACAATTCCAGCTAAAGTTGCATGTACTCCACTTTTTAAAACACTAATCCAAAGAATAACTGAGCAAATAAAATAAAAAGACTTTCTTGTTATCCCCAAAAGATTTAAAATAAGCATTACCAAAATAGCAAGTCCTGCAACGACAAAAGCAACTATTGATAATTTTGTCGTATAAAAAATAGCTATAATTAAAATAGCAGCCACATCATCAAAAATAGCCAAAGAAAGTAAGAAAATTTTTAAACTTGATGGAATGTGCTTGCCACACATCATTAAAATCGCTAAGGCAAACGCTGTATCTGTGGCTGTAGGTATAGCCCAACCTTTTAAAGTATAAGCATCTCCTATATTTACCAAAGCAAACAACATCGCAGGTATAAGTATACCCCCTAAAGCAGCCATAAAAGGTAAAACAATATTTTTAGGATTTTTAAAATCCCCGTGCAAAAATTCCTTCTTAAGCTCAAGCCCTATAGCAAAGAAAAATATAGATATAAGCCCATCATTTATCCAAAGTAAAAAAGGCTTATTAAGCTCAAATTCACCTACACTAAATCCGACTTTTAAATTTAGAAATTCTCGATAATGTTCGCTAAAAGATCCATTTTGCACAAGCAAAGCAAGCAAAGTACAAACTATAAGTAAAACGCCGCCAAAAGCCTCATTTAAAACTAAAGTTTTTAATTTATGTACTATATTATTCATTTAACAATCTTAAGATAAATAAAACCAACAATGGCACTTAAAAAACTAGCTACTAAAATAGCAAGTTTATCCGCATATTCAAAAATATCACTATTTTTATAAGCCAAACCATCAATAAACAAGCTCATCGTAAAACCGATGCCTGTTAAAATACATATACCATAAAATTTTCCATATTTAATATTTTCAGGTAATTTTGCAAGTTTAAGTTTGATAGCAATAAAACAAAAAGTGAAAACACCTAATTGTTTTCCTAAAAATAGTCCTAAAATAATCCCAAGACTTACAGGAGAAAATACTGAACCAAGATGCATATCTCTAATATCAATTCCAGCATTGGCAAAAGCAAATAAAGGTAAAATAAAATAAACTACCCAAGGATTTAAATCCTTAAGAACTTCATGTAAATAAGGTTTTTTATTTTTTGTATCAAGAGGTATAAACAAAGAAATGATCACACCAGCCAAAGTTGCATGCACTCCACTTTTAAGCATAGCTATCCACAACACAACACCTACCAACACGTACAAAGAAAGATGGGTGATGTGATAATAATTTAACAAAAGCAGAGCAAATATACAAAACAAACAAATAATAATTGCTAAAGCTGAAAGCTGATCTGTATAAAACAAAGCAATAATAACAATAGCACCCAAATCATCAAAAATAGCTAAAGAGAGTAAAAAAAGTTTTAAACTTGTAGGAATTTTATTTCCCAAAAGCATTAAAATACCCACTGCAAAAGCTATATCAGTTGCTGTAGGTATTGCCCAACCTTTCATAGCAAAATCATGAGAATAATTAATAGCAATAAAAATTAAAGCCGGAGTAATCATACCCCCTAAAGCTCCAAATATAGGTAAAGATACAGCTCTTATATTTTTAAGTTGCCCACGTAAAATTTCATATTTTAACTCAAGCCCTATACATAGAAAAAATATAGCTATCAAACCATCATTTATCCATAAATCCAACGACTTTGAAATTTGAAAATGATCAAATCCTACTGTAAAATTAGCATGAAAAAAATCTGTATAAATAACACTTAAAGAAGAATTTTTACATAATAAAGCTAAAAATGTAAAAAATATAAGCAAAATACCAGGGAAAGTTTCACTTAAAACCATCTTCTTTATCATTTGCATCCTTGCTCCTAAGTAAATATTTGTAAAAATTTAATACGATAAATAAAATGGTAAAATTATAACGAAAAAATACTAAAGAAATAATTATTTAAAAAAACAAGCCCAAGATACCAAAAAGTTCTTAAGCTTGTTCTTAAGATATTTAAGCGTAAATATCCAAACCACTAGAGCTAGAAGCTTGTGGAGCGGAGGCTTGAGAGACACCTTCCATACCTTCGATGAGTTCATTCATCAATGCCTCGTTTGTGTCCATAGATTTTTTCAAAACTGAAGTATTAACAGCAGTCATTAAATTAACATTACCCATAGAAACATCTGAAACCATACATCCTCCTTTTAGATTGAGTCTTAAGACTTTATTTAAATCGGATGATATTTTTAAAACTTAATATTTTTTACTAAACTTTTTAAAATTTTTCAAGGGAACCAATATCTGAAATTAAAAATCATAAATTTTTTAAGATAAAATCCTATTTTAAAAATTTTTACACTATGAAACAATAAGCAAAATATAAATGATTGATGCTTTTAAAAGTGAATTAAATGGATAAAAATTTATTTCAATAAATTTAAGTTTTATCTTAATTTTATACAATTTTAATATAATCTAAAATTATAATTTTAAATGAGAAATCAGGAGCTTGCTAATGTTACTTAATACGCCTTGCAGGGGGATAGTAGATACAAATTTTGAAAGCAAAAGAATTAGCATAACTTCAACTTTAAAATTTCAAGAAAAAAAAGAAAAAGTAGAAGCTAAGGCTGAGAAAGAAGAAGCAAATAAAGACAATAGCAATTCTACAAACACAAATACCAATAAAAAAGATAAACTTTTGGATATATCTGCTTAGTCTAAAATATACTATAGCTATATCTCCTTAAAGAATACGCAATAAATGATTTTTTGATTTTTATTAAGCTTTTAAAACATCGAAAAAAGGAAAAATTAAAAAACACAAAAACAATATCCCAAAGTCCATAGCTTAGAAGAAGACCTTGCGATACTTAAAAA